>OZSS01000857.1_pt1 | contig 14600 bp, 17 predicted proteins | sample 1779911 | NCBI WGS metagenome assembly OZSS01 (sample SAMEA2603589, study PRJEB24840) | metagenome | biome: Water; feature: Photic zone; material: Seawater sample | place: Mediterranean Sea | collected 2013-11-12 | depth 10 m | reverse complement strand
GAGATAATAGTTGTATAGTTGTATAGTTGTATAGTTGTATAGTTGTATAGTTATATAGTTATTGCACGGCATAGGGATTTGTCTAGATGTTGGATCAAAGTTCTCGCAAGGAATGGTTAGGCGTTTTGGCAAAGTCATCTTGTTGCTTACTAGATGAGTTGTTTAAAAAGATCGAAGAACCAACCATCGAGGAATGGCTTCGCAGGCCAGAAATTGGCACCGTGATGGTGCGTGGCCGAACTGGCGCTACAGGCTTGGCTTTCAATATGGGTGAGATGACAGTGACCCGCTGTTCATTGCGCCTGCAGGGCGGTGTTGTTGGGCATGGCTATGTGCAGGGTCGTGCTAAAGACCACGCCAAACAGGCGGCGCTGATCGATGCGTTAATGCAAACGGATCAAGCCGAAAAAATCGACAAAGAGCTTTTGGCTCCTCTTCGAAAGGATGCGCAGATGCGTGCCGCTGCGTTTAAAAGGCGAGCGGATAAAACTAAGGTCGATTTTTTTACGATGGTACGAGGAGAAAACTGATGGATGCGCAGGCTTTGTCAGGTGGGTTTGATAATACTCCTTTTCAATCTGCAATTGCCTTTCGAACCATTATGAATGTGATGGCAAGACCAGGTAAGATAGAGACGCTCATAGGCGCGGCTCCTAACAATGAGCTTTCGGTGGCGGCAGGTGTTCTCTTGCTTACTCTATGCGATCCAGAAACCCCAGTCTATTTGGCGGGTAAGCATGATTGTGCCGCCGTGCGCGATTGGTTGAGGTTTCATACAGGTTCGCCGCTAGTTGATGCAAGAAATGCGACCTTTGCGGTTGGCACTTGGGAGGCCCTTTCGCCCGTCACGCAATACTCAGTCGGCACACCTCAATATCCTGATCGATCAACCAGTTTAGTCGTTGAAATGGCATCTCTTTCAGCCAGTGGTGCAGTGCTTACCGGTCCTGGAATTGAAAAAGAAGCTCGACTGAACCTGCCCGCAATTAAACCGTTTCAATTGAACGCCGCTTTGTTCCCGTTGGGAAATGATTTCTTCTTTACTGCGGGCGATCAGATTACGGCCCTTGCACGGACAACTAAGATTGGAATGAGCTGATGTATGTAGCTGTAAAAGGTGGCGAAAAGGCAATAAATGCTGCGCATGAATGGCTGGCCGATCAGCGCCGCGGCGACGTTGGCGTAGACGAGCTAACCATCCCACAAATTCGCGAACAGCTTTCCCTAGCCGTTGATCGAGTCATGTCTGAAGGGTCGCTCTATGATCATGATTTAGCGGCTCTGGCAATCAAACAATCGCGCGGGGATTTGATTGAAGCCATCTTCTTGATCCGTGCTTACCGGACCACGTTGCCACGCTTTGGAAATTCATTAGAGATTGAAACGCGCAGCATGAATTGCATACGCCGTATTTCCGCGACGTTTAAGGATATTCCTGGTGGACAAATATTGGGGCCAACATTCGATTACACGCATCGCTTGTTGGATTTTAAATTAGCAGCAGAGGGCAACAACAGGCCGACGCGCGATGATGAAGCAAACGCGACAGAATCGTTAGATGTAAAGCCGCATATAACTGAGTTCTTGAATAAAGAAGGATTGATCGAGCAGAGCTATGATGAAGGGGTAGCACCGCCCGATTTGACACGAGAACCATTGGAGTTTCCTACCAATCGTGCCTTGCGATTACAAAGTTTGGCTCGCGGTGATGAGGGGTTTTTGCTTGGCATGGCCTATTCTACTCAACGTGGCTATGCACGCAACCACGCTTTTGTGGGAGAATTACGCATAGGTATTGTAAATGTCGAAGTTGAAATTCCTGAACTAGGCTTTGCTATTGATATTGGCGAACTAATGGTAACGGAATGCGAGACTGTTAACCAGTTTAAAGGATCAAAAATAGAGCCGCCGCAATTTACGCGGGGTTATGGTCTAACGTTTGGCCAGACAGAACGCAAGGCAATCTCGATGGCGCTTGTTGATCGGGCTTTACGCTGGAAAGAGCTAGGTGAAGATGATGTTGGTGCGCCTGCGCAAGACGAAGAGTTTGTTCTTAGCCATGTAGATAATATACAAGCAACTGGCTTTCTTGAACATATCAAATTGCCCCATTATGTGGATTTCCAATCCGAGCTGGAATTGGTCCGATCAATCCGCAAAGAGGTGACAAAAAACCTCGCTGCGCAGGAGGCTGTAGGATGAGCGACTATAACTTTGCCTATTTGGACGAGCAAACCAAACGCATGATCCGCCGCGCTATACTCAAGGCTTTGGCAATACCGGGCTATCAAGTTCCCTTTGCTAGCCGCGAAATGCCGATGCCCTATGGCTGGGGTACCGGTGGGGTCCAGGTTTCTGCCGCTTGTCTGATACCCAATGATACAATGAAGGTGATTGATCAGGGAGCAGATGATACGACAAATGCTGTCTCTATTCGCAAGTTTTTTGAACGCACTGCTGGCATAAGGGTGACCGAGAAAACAAGTGCTGCAAGTGTGATCCAGACGCGCCACCGTATTCCCGAAACACCGCTCACTGAAGGTCAGATATTGGTCTACCAAGTGCCGATCCCAGAACCACTTAGGTTTCTTGAGCCCCGCGAAACAGAAACACGCAAAATGCATGCACTAGAAGAATACGGTTTGATGCATGTGAAGCTCTATGAAGATATTGCGCAGCATGGTCAGATTGCGACCTCCTATGCTTATCCGGTAAAGGTTGAGGACCGTTATGTTATGGATCCTTCGCCGATACCGCGCTTCGACAACCCCAAGATGGAAATGGCGGCTGTGCAATTGTTTGGCGCGGGTCGTGAGCAACGTATTTATGCGATACCGCCCCATACCAAAGTCGCCAGTCTAGATTTTGATGATTATCCTTTCGAAGCCGTGAAAGCCGAAGGAGAATGCGCGTTGTGTGGTGCCGATCAGACCTATTTAGACGAAGTCATTGTAGATGATAATGGTGGTCGCATTTTTGTTTGTTCTGATACTGATTATTGCGAAGCTCGACGCGCTAAGGTGCACCAGATTGAACGAGGCATCCCATCGCAGGAGGACGCAGCTTGACCCCCTTATTAGAGGTAAAAAAAATCTCAAAAATGTATGGGCCGCGCATTGGTTGTTCTAATGTTGAATTTGATCTTTACCCCGGTGAAGTCTTGGGGATCGTGGGAGAAAGCGGATCGGGTAAGTCAACGGTGTTGAATTGTCTTGCAGGCCATCTTCAAGCCGACACTGGGTCGGTGGTGTTTGACACACGCGTTGACGGCCCCAAAGATACGTTCACCATGTCCGAGCCTGAACGGCGGATGTTGGGCCGAACAGACTGGGCATTTGTTCATCAACATGCTCGTGATGGTCTACGCATGGGCGTGAGTGCTGGTGGTAATGTTGGCGAACGCTTGATGGGTGTGGGTGCGCGGCATTTTGGCGATATTCGCCGGCAAGCGATTGATTGGTTGGGACGTGTTGAGATCCCGGAAAATCGTATTGATGACAGACCCACAACCTTTTCTGGAGGTATGCAACAGCGACTTCAAATCGCGCGGAACTTGGTTACGGGCCCACGCCTAGTGTTTATGGATGAACCCACGGGCGGGTTAGATGTGAGTGTCCAAGCGCGGCTTTTGGATCTACTGCGCGAATTGGTGCGTGAGCTGGGCTTGTCAGCGATAATTGTAACCCATGATTTAGCCGTTGTTCGTCTGTTGGCGGATCGATTGATGGTCATGAAAGACGGTCATGTAGTTGAGACGGGTCTGACCGATCAGGTTCTGGACGATCCGCAACATGAGTACACGCAGCTCCTAGTTTCATCAGTTTTACAGGTGTAGACGATGATAGATATTCAAAATGTTTCGAAGTCTTTTGTTTTGAAAAACCAAGGATCTGCGGTGATTTCTGTCATCGAAGGCGGAAATTTGAAAGTTGCGGCTGGCGAATGCGTTGGCTTGATCGGGGCATCTGGATCGGGCAAGTCAACGCTTATGCGGATGATTTATGGAAATTACCTTACACAGTCTGGCGTGATAAAAGTTGGCGATTTGGATGTTGCTAATGCTGCACCCCGGGAGATTATTAATTTACGCCGCAAAGTGTTGGGCTATGTCAGTCAGTTCTTGCGCGTAGTACCGCGCGTCGCCACATTAGACGTGGTCGCCGAACCGATGTTACAGATTGGCGTCAGCAAAAATGAGGCCTATGACAAGGCGCGGAGCCTCTTGTGGCGCTTGAGCATTCCTGAAACACTTTGGGGTCTATCACCCATGACGTTTTCTGGCGGTGAACAACAGAGGGTAAATATCGCTCGTGGTTTCGCCAATGATTACCCTGCAATGCTTCTGGATGAACCGACCGCGAGTTTAGATGGCGCAAACAAGGAGACCGTTCTATCTTTGATCGAAGAAGCCAAAGGCCGAGGCACGGCTATTGTTGGAATATTCCATGATAAAGCTGCACGACATCGCGTCTGTGACCGCCAAATTGATGTGACTAAATTTAAACCGATAAAGGCAGCCTGATGGCCGGTCAACTTTTTATGGTTGTCGGACCTTCAGGGGTTGGTAAAGATACTTTGATCGATGCGGGGTTGCTTGAGTGTAGGCATATCTCGCGTATCAAACGGGTCGTGACGCGAAATTTAGATGCGGGTGGGGAAGACATCATAAGCGTAAGCCGCGAGCAATTTGATAAAATGGAAGCGCGCGGAGACTTTGCTTTTTCTTGGCATTCCCATTCGCTGTCGTATGGAATACCAAAAGAAATTTATACAATGCTTGAAGCTGGGCAATCTTTAATATTTAACGGATCGCGTAGTCTTATAGATACGGTGACAAAAGCGGTTCCCAAAATAAAAATCTTATCAATAGAGGCTGATATCGAGACGTTAAGACGGCGGTTGGTGGCACGCGGGCGCGAGACAGCTGAGGATATTGAACGGCGCTTGGATCGCGCCAGTATGAGCGTGGCCGATGGCCCAAATGTGACGCGCATTCTGAACAATGCAAGTTTGGATGAAGCCACCAAGGTGCTTATCAAAGCGCTTAGCCTCCAAGGGGAAAGCGCGTAATGATCTCGAAGCGTTCATCATGCCGCTGTCCGCAAAGGCAAATATCGCCAACCGTAATTGGGTCTGCCAAAATGGTCATAAGCTTCAAGGTTAAAGCATGCTGGACACCTGCGATTTCTGCGTCCCTCAGTCTGCCTGTCAGAGTCAGATGAAAACGAAATTCGTCCAAAACATACGGATATCCCCAGCGGTGCATCAGGTGTTCTTGCTGCCGAGACAGGTTAGATTTTAGCCGCCGAGCAATCTCCTTTTCTGTTTGGGGCGCGCGGAATTTGTCAAACTCAACAACAATATCGCCTGCGAGTTGAGCCAAATCGGCGCTCGGCTCCCGTTCAGTAAGAGCAAGAAAATTGCCCAAGCAAGAGATTTGAAGCCGGCCTATAACAAAAGGGGTTCGAGCTTTGGCGAAAGAGATACAGAATTGGTGAAGTTCGTCGATTTCAATGCCATCACGCAAATAAAACGGAGCTTTGAGTGTTCCATGAAACCCGTATTTTTGTGGACTCTCGGTCAGACTTTCAATGCTTTGAGAAAAATCATGCAGGTTTGGGCGCTCGACCATTACAGCAGAGTTGATGTCCCATCCCAACCAAGAATTGCCAAATTTGGCCAATGGACTATTCGGGATTGGCGAAAAATAGACAGCATAGCGAGTAAACATATCGGTTTCCAAAATAGTAACCTGCAACTTCCAGATATACACAAGAATGTTACAGAAAAATGATATCGATACAAAAATTTCTACTTTTCCAAAAAGAACCAAAAACATGAAAAATTTTGAAGCATTTTCTGAACAAAGTACTATCTTGACGAATGCTAAAATCATCCTTGAAGATCAGGTGGTCCAAGGAAGCCTAGTTATAAAAGAAGGCAACATTTCAGAGATATCTGATGGCGGCACATCCGCAAAAAATATCATTGATTGTAATGGTGATTATTTAGGGCCAGGGTTGGTTGAGTTGCACACAGATAACCTTGAACGCCACCTCCAGCCGCGACCGGGCGCGGTATGGCCGCGCAAGGCAGCAATTTTATCCCATGATTCAGAATTGGCCTCGGTTGGGATTACAACTGTGTTTAATGCATTGCGCGTGGGCTCGATCATCTCAAAAAAAGATTCTAACTATAAAAAATACGCACGCAATGTGGCAGATGACATTTTGCTAATGAACGCGGGTAATCTGTTACGCGTTAGTCATTTTTTGCATCTACGCGCAGAAGTTTGCAGCGAAACTTTGCTCGAAGAAATGTCCGAGTTTTCGTTAGCAGACAGGATCGGTATCGTCAGTATCATGGATCACACTCCGGGTCAGCGCCAGTTTCGTAAAATTACAAAAATGAAAGAATATCTCGTCGGAAAATATAATATGACGCCCGCCCAAATGGATGCTTACATAGGTCACCTATATGATTTGCGCGAGCAATATGGCGCCTTGCATGAAAATGGAGCTGAACGGATTGGCAAAAAACTAGGTGCGACTTTGGCTAGCCATGATGACACGACGATTGATGACGTCATCCGGTCTTCAGGCAAGGGCGTTAAAATTGCCGAATTTCCAACGACGATGGAAGCGGCAAAGGCCTGCAAGGAAAATAATATTTCCGTGATGATGGGTGCACCGAATTTGCTGCGCGGCGCCAGCCATTCAGGCAATGTTGCCGCGAGCGATCTTGTTGAGGATGATCTGCTAAAAATTCTTAGCTCTGACTATGCACCATCATCCCTGTTGATGGCAGCTGTGAAACTTGGGTTGATTACTGGCAACATGGCAAAGGGTTTGAAAACTGCGACCCTTAGCCCAGCGCGCGCAACCAATTTGAAGGATCGAGGCGAGATTGCTGTTGGGAAGCGCGCTGATTTAATTCGGTTTAGATTGACCGATGAATTACCACGGATCAATGGTGTCTGGAGATTGGGACAACGAATTGGATAATTCAAAATTTTTTGATAGATTTGATGCGCTTATCCTCTCGCAAAAGCTGCTGTTGCTTGATGGGCCAACTGCGCCGCTTTATGCGTATGCACATTCCGCATTGATTGCCAGAATTCAGAAACTTAACGACCATGGAACAGCGATGATTGGTGTATTTCACCAACCCGATGATGTGGCCATCTAATTGATCGCGTTATCTATCTAACGTCGGATGCAACGAATAGCAGGGAAAGAGATGATGTGGATCTATGATGTAAAATTGATTTTATCAGATAGCATTATTGAAAATGGCAACTTACGTATTGAAAATGAGTTAATTACCGAGATTGTTAAAAGCAATGGCCAGCCATCAGGGTTCACTGTTTTCCCAGGTTTTATTGATATGCATGGCGATATGATCGAGCTAGAGCTTGAACCGCGCCCAAAGGTAGATTTCCCGATTGAGGTTGCGGTTGGGCATTTGGATGCGCGCCTTGCAGCTGCCGGCGTAACCACAGCCTATGCTGGCGTATCATTCTCACGCACCGCAGCTGATGGCGAGCGGCGCTCTTTTCGACATACATCTGCAATCATTCAAGCGTTGAAAGACAACATCCGAGATCTGAGAGTTGACCATCGTATCCATGCGCGTTTTGACATGACATATACAGCAGCAATTGAGGCACTTGACGGTTTGCTGACTTCTGGTGCCGTCGACCTTGTTTCGGTTATGGATCACACACCCGGACAAGGTCAGTATCGCAATGTTGAACGTCTTGTGACTGATCAGATGAAGAGCGGTCTAAGTGAAAACCAGGCGCGTGCGCATGTTGCGCGGCGTATTGAAGATGCGGTGCCCGCCGACCAAATTCTTAAAAACCTCAGACAGATTTCGGATCTTTGTAGGTACCATAGCGTTGCAATGGCAAGCCATGACGATGATACAATTGAAAAGTCGCATTTGATGGCAGATATAGGAGCCGTGATCAGCGAGTTCCCTGTGACCATGGAGGCAGCAAAAGTATCAGCTGAGCGCGGTTTAATGGTTGCGATGGGCGCCCCGAATGCGATGCGCGGAAAAAGTTACTCAGGCAACCTCTCGGCACGTGAAGCACACGCAGCTGGATTGTTGCACATCCTTGCAGCGGACTATCATCCCGCAGCGATATTGCCTGCCATTCGTGCCCTATCAAAATCAGACGCAGACGGATTGGTTGGTGCGGTGCGTTTGGCATCAAAAAATCCAGCTGACACGTTGGGCCTTAGTGACCGGGGAGAAATTGCGACAGGCAAACGCGCTGATTTGACGATCGTCGATGTCAAAGACCGTGTTGTTCAGACGTTTTGCGCTGGAGAAATCATCTTTGCAAATGGTGCTTGGCCTGAGGCTGCTGAAGAAACTACGGTTTCTGATTTATCTGAACGAAACACCGATTAGCTATTCAAAAAATAGGAGAAAACCAATTGGTAGGCGACGGATCTAAAAAAGCTCTCTCTGTGCAACCAACAATCCTTGAAGGCGCGATTATTGATAACTTTGAGCTTGGTATGTGGACCGAGGTCGGCAAGGACACGGTGCTCTCTTGCGGTTCCATGGGCGATTGGTCATACATAACAAAGGATTGCAATGTGGTGTGGACTACAATTGGCAAGATGTGCTCGATCGCTAATTCCTTCCGTATCAACCCCGGAAACCACCCCACATGGCGTGCAGTCCAGCATCATTCGGTCTATCGTGCGAAAGCGTATGGGCTGGGCGACGATGACCATGCGTTTTTTGAATGGCGTAAGTCAGATTGGGTGACCATTGGCCATGACGTGTGGATTGGGCATGGGGTTACTGTGACCGCGGGTGTAAACATTGGGACTGGCGCCGTAATTGCTGCGGGCGCGGTGGTTACAAAAGACGTTGCCCCCTACACGGTAGTCGGCGGTGTGCCTGCCCGCGTCATAAAGCGCCGCTTCACCAAGCTTCAGGCCAACGCTCTCCAAGAGATCGCCATATGGGATTGGAGCTATGATGTCTATAAGGCTGCATTGCCTGATATACGGGCGCTTGACATCGATGCTTTCATCGAAAAGTATCGCTAGTCAACATTTGCCATTTCTGACCAAAAATATTTAGGCGTCTGGGGCCCTGAACATGATGCTTGCTTCTACATACTGCTTGTATAATCAATATTTTAGGCACGCTATTTTGTGCTGTTAACAGTGTCGACAGCATTTTGACACATATTTGATGACATTAGGATGCTAGGAGGGTTTTGAAAGCTGTTTTCGGCCTCATCAGAAAATCGTTAAAAGAGTCACCACAGACGGTGTTTGGCATACGCCCCATAGCCGTCGTCATAGGTTTTAGCATCAAAGCCTTCAGTAAACTCGTGGATAAAATCACCAGCCGTGGGCAACCCAACGCTTTGGTCTTGGCCTGACCAAAGTTCAGATCGCATCATCGCTTTGGCGCATTGAAAATAAACCTCTCCCACGGTAATGACGATAACGGTTTTTGGAGTTTTGTTAGCGTTCTCAAAGCGCCTGAGCAAGGCAGAATCAGCGCTCAGCACCGCATTCCCGTTTACCCGAACAACGTTAAGGCACCCAGGAACCATGAACATTAGGCTGACACGACCGTCGCGTACAATGTTGCGCAAAGAATCAAGACGGTTGTTCCCGCGCCAATCTGGCAGAAGTAACGTTTGATCGTTTTCGACTGTTACCGCCGATCCTTTGTCCCCGCGAGGGCTGGCATCTGTCCCCTCAGGACCAACCGTCGTCAGGACGACAAACCGGGATTTCTCAATCCACAGCTTGTAATTTGAGGTTAGCACGCTTTGCACTTTTTTTAAAGGTGAAGACAAAGGCTTGGCATATAGGTCTTCAAGTGCCTCGATATTATCGATTATCTTCATTCTACTAACCCCAAGCTTTTCAAATATGTGTAGCCCTTAGGGATGTCTGCTTTGCGACTTAATTCGAGCACCAGATGAGGATCAGACGTGCATTCGGATAAAGCCCGAAAGACTTCAGACCAGTGAATTTCACCCTCGCCCGGGGCCCAATGTCGGTCCGCATGACCGTCGAGATCTTGCAAATGTACATGCTGTAGTTGGTCGCCGGCATCTCGTATGAAGTAATCCACCGGCGGAGCACTTGACATACGGCGCGCTAGATGCGCATGGCCAGTGTCAATTGATATAGCAATTGCATCGCTCTCGAAACTATCGATCATGGCGCGGCGACTAGCGGGGTCTACGTCCAAAATGTTTTCGATAACTAGTGTGATCCCCGCTGCCTCCGCGGCTTTAACGACCGGCATCATCACCTCATGAATGCGATGAAGCTTGGTCTCCCAGTAGTTAGGCTTGTTCAGACGGTTCCACGCATACCAACGATTAAATGGCGAGTGTAGTACCATTTGTTGCGCACCGACCCGCTCTGCTGCCTGCAGCGCTTTGAGATACCGGGCCGTGACAATTGGACGGATCTCGCGATCTTTGTTGTCCATGTCCAGCCCTTCATAAGGCCCATGTATCCCAAGGCGACCCTCAAAACCCCTCAAGGCCTCTTTTGCAGATGCTATACGCTCCTCCAGCTCCACTGTTAAGTCCTTGTGGGTGCTGAAACCCTGTAATTCGATGTCACGGTTTGCCTCAAACAGCCAATCGCGATGGTCCTGGATTTCAAAGGGCGCTAGGCATGCGCCAATCTTAAGCGGGGTCATGAATAATACCTTTCGTCGGGTCATGGATCTTGAGGTAAGTAAGAAATGCAATGGCAACACATAACGCCATGATAGCGAAACTCCACCATCCACCGTACATTTGCGTAAACCAAGCGAAGACAAATGGCGCTGTCGCATTGACGGCCATCGAAATGGATCCGATCCAGCCAAGTCTAGTCCCAAAGCCCTTATGACCAAAAAGCGCAAGCGGAAGTGTGCCGCGCACGATGGTTTTTATCCCGTCGCCCATGCCGTAGATAGCAGCGGCGATCAGGATACCTAATGTGCTAAATCCAAACGATAAAAGCAAAACTAAGCCACCGAATTGGAGCGAGAGCGCTAAAAGGTATGTCTTCAGCGGATGCATGTTTTGATTGATCAGCATTTCAAAAAACCTGCCCACTGTCTTAAATGGTCCGATCACGGCACCGGCTACTGCCGCCATCGCAGCTGTATGACCAAGATCCTGTACATTGGTGACCCATAGCGTCATTATCGCGCCCATCAGGTAGCCTGAAAAAATGAACGATAACACCATCCAGAGCATTCCGCGCTTGCGGGCTTCGCCCTGAAGTTCGGGCCAGTTAGGCGCCAGCGCTTTTCCCACCCCTGCATTATCGCGTTCTGGCCCGTTCAATACGATTGCGTGAATTGGTAAACAAACTATCAGATAAGCTGCGCCCAGTATCATCCAAGTTAGTTGCCAGCCGTGGATGTTGAATAATACCAAAGTCAAAGGCCAGAATATTGTAGAGGCCACACCGCCAAACAAAGTAATGATTGAGATTGACCGCTGCGTGGAAACTGAGAGATTAAGTCGTGCAACTGATGCAAACGCCACATTGTACAGCACGAACATACCCGCGCCCTCAGCCACTAGGATTGTAATTAGAAGCTGCTGCCACGTATTGACCTGGCTCATGGCCACCAATGACAGACCGGCGAAGACGGACCCCCCGACCATCACCCAGCGACCGCCAAAACGGTCCGTAAGATACCCAGAAAGAGGTGAAAGAAGACCTCCAAACAAAAGGCCCACAGAAAGCACACCAAAAACCTGGCTCAGGCTCAAGTCCAGGTCTTTTGCCATGTGCGGTAAGAGTACGGCATAAGCATACATAAGCGTGCCATAACCCATGATCTGTGTGACCCCAAGACCGATGGCTGGAAAGTAGTCCCGGTTGAGCTTCATGCGTTAGACATCATTCCACGATAGGATGAACGACCTTCTACCCATGTGCCTAGGATGGCGGGTGTTTGCCCCATGGGCCAGTCGACCATAACAAGATCTGCCCGTTTGCCGACGATGATCTCACCGCGATCCTCCAATCCCATCGCGCGTGCAGGGCCACTAGAGACAAGTGACCATAAGGCAAGCCGGTCAGCTCGCTTTTCTCGATCAAGTTTAGCAATCGCTGCCAGCATTGCTGGATAGAAGTAGTCAGACGCCAGCACGTCACATAAGCCAGCCTCAACCATATCGCCGGCCCCGAGGGATCCAATATGGCTACCACCCCGTACCGCGTTTGGCGCTCCAAAAATGATTGTGTCACCTTCCGCTCGTGCCGCTTCTACTGCCTCCATCGTCATTGGAAACTCTGCAACGGAAGCACCTAGGCATCGGAAATATTTCCGCGTCTCGGCACGAGTGTCATCATGGCTCAGCATTGGTGCCCCTGCGCCTCGGGCCAGGTTCGCAACTGCCGCAATTTTTTTGGGTACTTCGCTGCGCCTATCCCATATCTTGCCCAGAACAGCGATGTAGTCCTCTTCGCTTAGGCCCGCACGACGTGCTTTTGATGCAGTGCGTTTTTTCATCCGATCGTCGTCAAGGGATGCGCTGGAGAAGTCTGGCGACAGCTCAAAAGCGCGTTCCTGAATAAGTACATCGTAAGCTCGCATTGTCATCGAGGTATGATCGTTAAAAGCTACAGAAGGTAAAAATGGAGCGGTCAAGGCCCATTCGATGACATCAAGTGCTTCGAAAGCAAAAGTTTCCCACCTGAGTTGAACTCTGTTTTCAACTGTGAGCCGCGGAGCCAAGTCCTGCAGTGCTTGTATCAAAGCACGCCCTCGAGAAACGTCACGCAAACCTGGTTCCCAACCTAGGGTAATAGCGTGATAAGCTGTAGCAATCCCATTGGACGCCAGTTGGCGGTCTGTATCCATCAATGCGGTTGCAGTGGGAAAAAAGACCCCTGGCCTTGGCATTATCTGCCGTTCGAAGGCGTCTCCATGGACGTCGATCAAAGCAGGTGCAAGTATTTTGCCGCAACCATCTATTTCAGCGCCCTGGACCGCTCCGCCAATCTCGACGATCTTCTGGTGTTCTACTGTAACAGTAGTTTCTGTGATTTCTCCGGGCAGATAGACCTGCGCTCCTGTAAATGTTTGGATCATGCGATCCGCTCTAAAATCAGGTGCCAATGCCAAGAGCCTGGCTTGTCGTATTCTCGGTCTTCCATCCATTTCACCTCAAAGCCTTGAAAAAGCGCCAGCATTTCCACTGCGCTGCAGTAGTAGTGCGGATGACGTTTATCCGATCGTTCATCATTAAAGACCCAGGTGTTGCGGCTAATTTCCTTAGGACTGTTCAGCTTTTCTTGGTCAATCCCAAGGCGACGCTTGGATAGCATAGTTAGCAGTGCTGTACCACCTGGCTTCAGGACTCGACGCATATGCCCAATGATGTTGAGCAAAACTGTCTCATCCCCATGATAAATCACGTTCCAGATTAAAATATGGTCAAATATGGACTCGTCAAACGGTAGTTCATCCATCCGTCCCTTAACCGTTTCTACGTTGGCACTGGCAATCTTTATCGCTGCCAATCCCTCGCATGCTGCATCAAAGGCTGTTACCTTGAAACCCGCCTTGGCCAGCGCCAGACTATGACGTCCTACACCCGCACCCAAATCAAGGACATGCGCGCCTAGGGACAGTCCTGCCGCCCAATCCTTGACATCATTTTCGGGCGCAAGCCATTTGCTCCCTGCGGCGATGTTAGCCCATTGGTCGTTCCAATGGCTATCGGCTGTATCTGTTCTCAAAGTTTCTCTCCAATAACTTCGAAAAAACACCAAGTGTCAAACGAGTGTAGCCGAGTAATTAAACAACCCATTCTCGTATCAATTATTCATTATTTTTGATCGAGCGTAGTTGCTTAATCGCTCAATTCCTATGACCAATACAAAAATCATACCTATTATCACCATAGCTCTATCATAAGAAAAAAAGTTAAATAAACTTTGCAGTTGCAGGCCTATGCCGCCAGCGCCGACAATCCCCAGAATAACAGAAGAGCGGACAGCTTTTTCGAAAGCAAAAAGAGAAGTCGCGATAAGGCCAGGCATTGCAGCCGGAATTACGGATGCGAATACAGCATCAACCTTGGTTGCTCCACAGCATTCAAGCGCTTCAGCGGGGCTTTTATCTACTTCCTCCATCTCCTCTGCGAAGAATCTACCGCAAAAACCAATCGTATCAACCATAATTGCTAAAGTTCCGGCAAAGGCCCCAAGACCTACTACAACTACGAAAACGATGGCCCAAACAAGATCTGGTACAGTTCTAAAAAATGCTATTAGGGCTTTCGCAAAAACTTGCAGTGGTTTGGTCAATGATGATGAGAAAAGTAAGTTTTTTGATGCCATCAAAGACAGAGCAAAACCAAAAATTATACCTAAAATGGTTCCGGCAAAAGCCATCTGTACTGTTTCAAGCAAAGCATCTAAATACCTTAGAAAGGCGTCCCAAGTAATCCTATGTTCTTCAAACGGTGGAAAAGCCCGCCTTAAAAAATCCATAAGATATTCTGGGCTAGAAAATAATTTTTCAAAAGAAAAACCCGATCCAATAAAAGACCATATCGAGAAAATTACAAATACGGCTAGCCC
>OZSS01000854.1_pt1 | contig 14627 bp, 15 predicted proteins | sample 1779911 | NCBI WGS metagenome assembly OZSS01 (sample SAMEA2603589, study PRJEB24840) | metagenome | biome: Water; feature: Photic zone; material: Seawater sample | place: Mediterranean Sea | collected 2013-11-12 | depth 10 m | reverse complement strand
CCGCAGGACAGGTGACTTGAGTGCGCTTTGCGGCCACAAACGCTGCTTCTATGAGCCCTTTTAACTCGGCAAACCCCGCATAGTCTGCCCGAGCAAAACTGGATAAAAACATATCACAGTCAATCGCGTAGCTGATGACCGAACGCGCGGGAATCTTATTCTTCCGAAATCGGAGCTGGTCGCCCAATCTTGCCAGAAACAAACTGTGATCTGCAGCGGCCAGTTTTGCCGTTAATTCGGGGCTGGGATCTTTGATATCTGGCGCAAAAGCGATTTCGAACAAAGTGACCTCAAAACCAAGCTTTTTAGCCGCATCTGCGATAAGCCCATGAAGCTTTGGATCATAATACCCTTCGTCACAAGCTTCATGCACAATCAGCAGCGTGTCACCCGCCTGGCCTTTTGCGCAATTGAACAAAATATTTTTCGTAGCCTGCTCAACCTTTTTGATCGACTCACTCATTCCTGTTCACCTCACCGCTGATGGCGCTCGCATACGCCGGAGATTAAGGTAGACATATAACGACAAATACGCAGATTTTTGCAAGACCACGATAAGGCTGCGATATGAATTATGCATTGCAGCCCCCTAAAACCACTTGGGCGTGCATCTCCAACTATTGAGAAAACTGATCATATGCCTCAAGGGCTTTGGCGCTGTAAGAGATTGAAGGCCCTCCTCCCATGTAAGAGATCATTTGAAGCGCTTCACAAAATTCTTTTCGAGAGGTTTTCAGCCGCACAAGCGCTTTCACATGATAAGCGATGCACGGATCGCAACGGGTTGAAATCGCAATTCCAAGAGCAATCACCTCTTTTGTTTTTTCGTCTAAAGCATCACTCTTCTTTGCCGCCTTGCCCATGGCCGCAAAAGCCGCAAAAAGTTCGGACGCCTCTTTGTGATACACGCCCGTACTTTGAATGGTTTCATCCAGAAACTTTTGCCAATCCATGATATAGTCTCCCTTGCTCGTATGTTTCAAATTTATCAGAATTTGACCAACGTGACGCAATCATAAAAATTAAAATTTCGGCTTCAATGGCTTGATCAACTTTAAGAACCCACGAATTTTTCGTAATCTTGTATAAGAGCAGACACGGCCGCGGCTTTAAGCTGCGCACCCTGCGACCGCGTGGCCAAAGCCGAATGCGATCCGACTCGACCGTCCGGAAATTGTGCCCGATGTTCATCTGCCGGACCATGTTTGTCACCCGCATGGGTTCGAACAAAGTCTTGAGTTAGTTTTTCAGGTGGCTCACTGGCCAAAGCAGCATCAACGCTGCGATGCGCAACTTGCGTAATAGCGATTTCGGATGGGGTGGCATGCATACCCTCCCAATCTCCGTAGAACGCTTGACGCAGCAACTTAACGCCCTCAAAATCCCACCAGCTTTTGATCCGCAATTTTGCCTTTGAAACTGCATCTGCAGCCTCGGCTAAAGGCTCCAAATTAGCGCCGTGGCCATTTAAAATATAAATATGCCGAAAACCATGACGCTCTAGCGCGTGAAAGATCTCGCCACATAAATTTCGATAGGTATCTTGGGAAATTGAAATCGTCCCTGCGAAGCCCATATTGAACTCAGCCGGCGCGTATCCCAGCGGCGGCGCAACCAGAAAGTTTGCCGCTTGGCCAGCTGCGACGGCAATATCATCCGCGCAAAGCATATCAGTGCCAATCAAACCTATGGGACCATGCTGTTCGATCGAGCCGGTTGGAATGAGAATACCATCCGATATACTCAAATATGCGTCAATTTCCTGCCAGGTCGAATGGGTAAGTCTCATTTAAAAAAAACACATTTCATTATTTGGAGACTGTGCAGCCTCGCGGGCCTAAAAGTAAAAAGGTGCCCGAAGGCACCTTTTGAGGGTTTTAATTAAGCTTCCATTTATCATCTAACTCTTTAAAGAAGCCGCGCTCTTGCTTGAGCTTGATCCAAGTGTTCACATAGTTGATCCAAACTTGATCTGCCTGTGGCAATAACATCGCGATTGGTGTGGGTGATTTTGGCGCTGAAACCGGTACAATCATCAAATCAGAATGAATTGCCACCAGTTTATTCGCCTCTACGTTAGACGTAATATGCGCATCGGCGCGGCCACTGAGCACCTGTTGGAACGGCTGCGCGGGAGCTTCTACGATCACATGTTTCGCATTAGGGAAATACTGTTTGACCTGTTTTTCCTGCGTTGTACCCAGCGTTGCTGCAACGCGCACATCCGCATTGTTGAGATCCTCCCAATCTTTATATTTATCAGCATTTGACTTCAACGTCAGCGGCACTGTGGCCAGCGAGAAATAGCTATCAGAATAGCCTGTTGCTTTTGCGCGCGCCGGCGAGACCGAGGCAGATCCCGTCATATGATACTTGCCCGCCGTAATGCCAGCGACCAGCGTTTTCCATTCTGTCGGTACCAGCTCTAGTTCAACGCCAAGGTCTGCCGCAAGCTGGGTCATCACATCGATATCAAACCCGGTATACGAATTGGTCGCCGAATCCTTCATCGTCATCGGGTTCCAATCCCCCGTGGTGCCAACTTTCAACGTACCGCTGCTTAAAATATCCTGTAAAGCGCCCGCGTGGACTTGAACGGATGACACCGCCATTACCATTGCTGCTGCAATTACCTTAGCTAACTTCATGATTATCTCCATAATTTATAATTTCCTCAACAAAAGGAACGCAAAGCGGTAGAAAAAGCAACAAGATTTGGAGATTTAGGCATCGTATCATTGCCTTTATCGGTTTTGAGGTGTTTGTTAGGGCGAATATTTGGAGATTTCATGCCTAAAAGCCCACGAAATAATGATATTGAGATTAAAAATATCTCAAAAAATTTTGGTAAATTCGCCGCCTTAAAGGATGTTTCGCTGAGCGTAAAGCAAGGAGAGCGCGTTGTTGTCTGTGGCCCTTCTGGATCTGGAAAGTCTACATTAATCAGATGTATCAATGGATTAGAGATCCATGATGCGGGATCAATTACTGTTGATGGGATCATATTAAACCATAAAACAAAATCTCTTGAACAGATCAGATCGCGCGTTGGCATGGTTTTTCAACAATTCAATCTTTTTCCCCATTTGACAGTTTTGGAAAATATCACGCTCGGGCCAGTTCGCGCTAAAAAAGTGACTCGTCAAGAGGCGGATAGTCGCGCAATGGGGTATTTAGAACGGGTTAAAATTCCAGAACAAGCGCATAAATACCCAGGCCAATTGTCGGGCGGGCAACAACAAAGGGTAGCGATTGCTCGGTCTTTATGTATGGAACCAAAAATTCTATTATTTGACGAGCCCACATCAGCTTTGGACCCAGAAATGATCAGCGAAGTGCTTGAGGTGATGATTGAACTGGCCGATACCGGCATGACTATGATTTGCGTCACCCATGAAATGGGGTTTGCCCGGCGGGTGGCCGATACAATGATTTTCATGGACCAAGGTCGAATCGTTGAAACAGCGCCGCCAGCCAAATTTTTTGATTCTCCAGATACCGATCGGTGTAAGGCCTTTCTTAAACAAATTCTGCATCACTAGAGTAATGAGATGAAAAAGCTGGCAATTTTATTATTTTTAATGCTGTTTCTGTCGGGTTGCTCTGACAATTGGGGATGGTATGTGGTTAACCCCTACAGCAAATCCGGTTGGATAAACTTAAAATTTTTGATGTCGGGATATTATTTCACGTTGTTACTGTCTTTTACCTCGATCCTCATTTCGATTGTCGTTGGATTATTGATCGCCCTGCCAGGTCTTTCGAAAAATCCGTGGCTTAGGAATTTTAATCGCGTCTATGTCGAGATTGTCAGATCGGTTCCTATTCTGGTTCTCATTCTATGGGTTTATTATGGCCTGCCCCCAATGACAGGTCTGGAAATAAACGTTTTCTGGGCCGGAGTCATTGCGCTGGCATTGTCCGATAGTGCCTTTCAGGCAGAGATTTTTCGCGCGGGAATACAATCTATCGATCGAGGCCAATATGAAGCGTCACATTCCATTTCATTAAACTACAAAGATACGATGCGGTTTGTGATCTTACCGCAAGCCATTCGTCGCATTCTTCCAGCGTTAGGCAATCAATTGGTCTATATGCTGAAAATGTCGTCACTGGTTTCTGTGATTGGCATGCAAGAACTGACCCGAAAAGCCAATGAGCTTGTTGTGACAGAGTATCGGCCTTTGGAGATTTATACCATTTTGGTGTTGGAATATTTGGTGCTCATCTTAGTTGTTTCCGCAGGCGTGCGCTGGCTGGAGCGGCGCCTTAAATCAGATGAAAGGGTGTAAAGCCGATAGGTTTCATACAATAAAAAGAAACTGGAACAACCCAGTCCTGTTAGATTTAACGGCTGGCGCGCGCCAAGAGCCCGACGGCGAGCAAACCTACCAATATTATCAATAGGGCCGCTGGCGCAGCCTGGGGTAAATTTTCCAAACTTGCCTGATCATGCGTGCGAGTGGCGAGCGTGCTGAAATTGAACGGCCTTAAAAGCATCGTTGCTGGCAGTTCTTTCACACAATCGACGAAAACTAGCACCAAAGCCGACCCCAAACTGCCTTTAATCAAGGGTAAAAAAATCTGCATCAATATTTCACGCTTTGAGCGGCCTAAAGAACGGGCCGCCTGCGATAAATTGGGAGAGACGCGCTCCATCGCGGTATCCGCCGCGCCTTGGGCAATCGCAAAAAAGCGCACAAAATACGCCAAAATGACTGCAAAAGAACTACCCGTCAAAATCAACCCGATTTCTCGCCCTGTGAGGGCAAGAATAAAATCGGCCAAGGCGTTATCAAAAGCCGCCAAAGGAATTAAAATACCAACAGCCAAGACCGCGCCAGGGACAGCGTAGCCGATCGTGGTGAGGGGCAATAAAAGACGCGGCAATTTCTGTTGACTGAGACGAACACCATAGACCATGACGAGGCCAGCAGTCACTGTAAAAAAGGCTGCAATCACGCCAACAAACATAGTGTTCCACAAGGCCGTATATAGATCCGCATCTTTCCAGTACTCAAGCTTGCGCACCGCGTGCAGCGCCAGCACCAAAGTAGGAAGTATAAATCCGAATAAAACCGGTAAAAAGCAGAATACCGAAGCGAAAACAGCTCGGCGACCGCACAATTTTTGTCGCAAAATTGGCCTGTGATGAGCGGATAAACTGAAAAACCGCATTTTGCTGCGCCCATTTTTTTCAAGCAGCACCAAAATGATAATCAAACACAATCCCAAAGTTGCCAATTGCGCCGCCCCGCCTGCATTGCTGCCTTCCAGCCAAACGCTGAAAATTCCAGTTGTTAGGGTTTGAACCGCAAAATAATCAACGGCGCCAAAATCATTAATCGTTTCCATCATCACAATCGCAGTGCCAGCCGCGATTGCCGGGCGCGCCAAAGGTAAACCTATTTTCCAAAACCGCAAAAATGCATGCGATCCAAGCGATTGAGCCACCTCTTCGGCGGCCCCAGATTGTTCCCGAAACGCTGCCCGACTGAGTAAATAAACATAAGGATACAGCCCCATAGTTAATACAAAACTGGCCGCCCCGAATGACCTGATTTCAAAAAACCAATAATCTTGCGCGTTTTTCCATCCCATCACCCCTCTCAGCGCATTCTGAACAGGACCCGCATATTCGAGCAAATCGACCAACGCATAGGCCCCCACATAAGCGGGTATCGCCAATGGCATCAGCAGCAACCATTCAAAAGAGCGCACGCCCCAAAAGCGGTACCGCGTAACCAACCACGCGGTGCCAGCACCTATGCACGCGGCACCAAAACCCACGCATAACATAAGCGCTAGCGTGGTTTTAAGGTAGCGCGGCAAAGTGGTTGCCAGTAAATGGCTCCAAATATTATCCGAGGGAAAAAACGCTAAAACCAAAATCGCAATAATGGGCAATAAAACGCCCGCTGCTATCAGCAGAGCCGCAAGCGACCATATCCCGATTGTTTGGGGAAAGGCAGCCTCCAACGTCTTATTCATGGCGCGGCTTGTCAAATTGTGGTCCTTTTCCGGTTTTTCTGCGTAATGCTCAGCTTATACTTGCCCGATGCGCGCGCTTTGCACAACTGGTGCGACAGCCTGCAAAGCCAAAGTCACGAGCGCGCGCGCGTCAAAAGAGACTACAGAGTTCCCATATTCAACGCTTTAGGCAGAATTGACATTGGTCAACTGGCCCCAAGCGCTACATCCCCATAACACCTTTATACAGATCTAAGATGGCTTCTTCTTCAGCAATCTCACTTTGATCGCGTTTGCGCAAAACGATCAATTTACGCATCACGCGCGTGTCGTAGCCCCGCCCTTTGGCTTCTGCCATCACCTCTTTCTGTTGATCCGCAATATTTTTTTCAACCTCCAAACCTTCATATCTTTCAATAAACTGACGAAGTTCTGAGGCAGCCACACGGTGGGTGTCTTCGGGCGTATCTTGCATTTCAATCTCCTTGGAATTCCTGCCCTCCTTAAACCAGCTTGCTTTGGCTGCGCAAGAGAGCCCTTTTGGTTGCTTGGTATAAAGAAAACCTATAAAGCGGGCTCAATCTGGATCGCTAGGAATGCCGTCATGTCGGGAATAGTTTTAACTGGGGCCGCCCTATCTTTGCTTGGCATTATTGGATTGATGCTTTGCATCGCGAGAGTTGTAAAGGCAAAGAAGCGATCGCTCTCGGATGAGGACTTGCGCGCTGAATTAGCCTCCCTTATGCCGATAAACTTAGGGTCTTTATTTTTATCTGCCTTGGGCTTGATGACAGTCGCAATTGGCATAGCGGTTGGGTAACTCGTCGTCCAGACCACAAAATGAGAGGCGAACAACTAACGCCTTCGGGTTGCCCGCTTAAGAAAACAAAATTCCACCAAACAAAACCTTTAAATACAATCCATTCGATATGCTTGTCAATTTCAAGGATATTGTTATTCTTCCCTTCATCATACCTAGGAGCGCTAAATGGGACCGAAAGTAAAAGCTTTTTTTGATCCGCAAACCAACACAATTTCATATGTTGTGCGCGACCCTAATGGACATGCCGCGGCCGTCATCGATAGCGTGCTTGATTTTGATCATGCCTCTGGAACGACGCAGACCAGCTCAGCAGATAAAATCATCGCTTATGCCAAAGACGAAGCTTTGGATATTCAATGGCTGCTTGAAAGCCATGTACATGCCGATCACCTTTCCGCGGCTCCCTATATACAGGAAACACTGGGCGGCAAAATTGGAATCGGAAACAACATCACCCTTGTTCAAGATACTTTTGGAAAAGTATTTAACGAGGGCACAGAGTTTCAGCGCGACGGCAGCCAATTTGATCAATTGTTTGATCAAGGGGATGTTTTTCACATTGGTCAAATGCGCGTTGATGTTTTGCACACACCAGGGCATACCCCAGCCTGCCTCACCTATGTCATCGAAGACGCAGCTTTCGTTGGAGATACGTTGTTCATGCCCGATTTTGGTACCGCGCGATGCGATTTTCCGGGCGGCTCCTCGCAAACCCTATATGAATCTATCCAAAAGATACTTGCGCTGCCTGATGAAACGAAAATTTTTGTAGGCCATGATTACAAAGCGCCGGGCAGAGATGAATATATTTGGGAAACCACCGTTGGCGAACAGCGCAGAAAGAATGTTCACATTGGGGGCGATGTCAAAGCTGAAGCGTTTGTAAAGCTTCGAGACGAACGAGATGCAAAACTCGCGATGCCAAAATTGATAGTGCCCTCATTGCAAATCAATATGCGGGCAGGCAATATGCCACCGCCTGATGAGCATGGGGATGTGTTTTTAAAACTGCCCATCAATAAACTTTAAATAAAAAAATGGCTTAAAAATAAGCTCGCGCAGTCGGAGAGCAAAATATGCCATTGGATTGGATTTATGGATTGGTCGGCGGTGTTTTGATTGGCTGCGCTGGCGCTGTTCTTTTATTGGGGAATGGCCGCATTATGGGCGCAAGCGGGTTGATTTTTGGAATGTTCAAAACAACAGATCGGCGAATTTGGATTGAAAACCTAGCGTTCGTTTCTGCTTTATTCGTTGTTCCAATGCTGTTCGTGGGACCGTTAAATATAGCTCCGACACATGCTAGCGAAAATGTGATCGTCTTGGCGATTGCAGGCTTAGCAGTGGGTTTTGGAACAAGGCTGGCAAATGGTTGCACATCGGGCCATGGCGTCTGCGGCATTTCAAGGTTTTCCCTGCGGGGTATAGCCGCAACGATGGTGTATATTTTAGCCGGGGCGATAAGCGTGGTTCTGTTCAAACATTTTTTAGGAGTAATTTGATGCGCCTAGTGATTAGTTTGGTTGCAGGAGCTCTATTCGGCCTTGGCTTGATCATATCGGGCATGACGAATACCAAAAAAGTGCAGGGGTGGTTGGACATATTCGGCGAATGGGACCCCACTTTAGCGTTCGTAATGGGCGGAGCAATCCTACCAATGGCCATCGCCTGGAAGGCCACGCGGGTACGCACGCCCCTAAGGGCGGATAAATTCCCAGCTGTGAACACCGCTGGAATAGATCGAGACCTTATTGTTGGCTCGGTATTTTTCGGGGTAGGATGGGGGTTGGCAGGCCTGTGCCCTGGTCCGGCAATCGCATCCTTAAGCTTTGGCGGAAGCAGCGGCGTGGTATTTGCCAGCGCGATGATACTTGGCATGCTTTCGACGCGGCGCCTTCAAGCATTTTTTCGTAAAGCTGAGAATATAACAAAAACGATCTCGTGACGTTTCGAACCAACACTAAGTATCACTTGTATAAGGTGATCATCAAACCGCTCAGATCGGTCTTCAAGGCGAGTTTTGCCTAGTGCTAAACGTTTCGTAAGACTAACGTAAAAAAAATATCTAACTAAGATCAGTTTTCCCTTGAATAACGTGCGACGATCGTTCTTATAGAACGAGAAGGAGAACCCAAATGAAAAAGATTTTTATTATTGCAATCGCGCTCATCGGAACCGTTTTTCTCGCAGGCTGTGAAACAGCGGCACCAGAATCTGTATTGGTTACCCCTGAGGCTTCAAGCAACAAGCTTTAATTAATATTAAAACCTGAGTATAAATACAACGCGGTTTAACTGCGAAGTGTTTATAACGTTGGTGTGCAAAAGCCTTTGGCGCGGAATTTGAATTTGCGCGCTGGCAGAAGGACTAAAAACAGGGTCCAGTTGGATACCGGAGTGTTTCTGGCACGGGTGATATTTAAATCACCCGTGCCTTTTTTATTTTCATAGAGTAATATATCAAATGCGCGTAAGGCCACGCCACTAGCAAAGAAATCTTTTGGCTTATTTGGTGTAATTGGATAATCTCGGATCTAAACAACCGCTTGGGGATTGGCCGATGCAATACCAAATAATACGCAAAACCAGCCTGGAAGATCTACAAAACTCGGTCAATGATTTAATCAGCGCAGACTGGCGGCCAATCGGCGGATTGACAATCGATGGGGCAGATACAGAACGCTACTATCTACAAACAATGTTTCGAGCCAACGCAACGGATGCGTTTAAAGAACGCGTGCGGCGCGAAGAAGGCAACGGACCGTTTGGCCTTTGGTAAAAGCAACTTAGCTCACCTGCTTGAACGCAAACTACACAAATAAAATCAATCTCTCAGTTGCAGAACGATAAAAACAATGCGCGATAAAGCCAAGCCTAATTGGCCCCGCCCATTTACGTTGAACCTCTGGTGAAAGTTTTCAAGCAGTTGAATAAAATTGGAAGTTTTAGCGCTTGATAATCAGCACCGAGAACAGCGCGCAAACACTTATCCTACGAGACTCTCTCCAAAAAAATTCTTAAAATTTTGGTAGAAAGATTTTGATTGACTAGAAGAGCCTAGCATGAAGAAGAAAATTTTAAATTGATTAAAAAAACACAGGGCCAACTGTTGTGAAAAAAGGCTTTTATCTCCTGCTTGAAAAAACCAAAAACCTTTCAGCGCACAGGGCAACATGAGAAACCTTTTAAGAACGTGTTACAAAGCGCTGTTGAAACAGTAGGATTGGAACATATTAGATCAACACCAGTGGCCTATCACATGCTCTGCAAGGCGGCGTCTCTATCTTTTATTAAAGCATTATTTCTAGAAGGCGCTTAATAATTTTTCTATCACACCAAATCCCAAATCTCTTTCAGCCCAGCCAGCAAATAATCTTTAATCATAGTGGGGGCAACTTCTTCGTAATCCTGGAGCGTCTTTAATTCCGGCCGCGCTGCTTTAAACGTTTTCAAATAGGCTTTTGCCGCATCTTTGTTAGTCAAATGCACATTAATCGCGGCCCGAAACCCATCATAACGGCTATGCTGCGACCTTTCATAAAGCGTGTTTGACCATTTCAGCGCCTGTTCCGACTGATTCATTGCCATATAGAGAAACGGAAAAAAACCTTCATAGGATTTGCGCTGAACAGGATCCAATTCAATGGCCCGTAAAAAGAACTTTTCCGCCTCGGCAAAGCGCCCCTCGTTACAAATCGCCATCCCATATTGAGAATTTGATCTTGGATGGCTTGGGTTGAGGTCCAAAGCTTCTTTGGCATATTTCACACGTTGCTCGTAATCTCCTTTCATATTGAAAGAATTGCTATAATTTGAAACCGCATCTGGGTTTTTAGGATCAAGCCGATAGGCAAGCTCGGACAGCTCGTGAAAGCTTGCCTCCATCTCGTTCCGGCGTGATTTATACTTGGGTTCTAAGCGCACCGAAAAAAGACACTTACATTTTAAAACATAAGCATCAACCAATTCTGGATCTTTTTCAATTGCTTCATCGCACAGCTCGATCACCTGTATATTGCGCTCATCCCCAAACGTGTTGAACTGGTTGAAAATGGACAAAGCCTGTAAATAACTATCCCAGGCCGAAAACGAGGCTTTGGGCCGCCTCTTGGCTCTTTCATGTTCTTTGCTTTTCAAAGCCGGCGTGATTAATGCCGCCACTTCTTGAGAGACTTCATCTTGGACTTCAAAAATATCGTCAAGCAGGCGGTCCCATCGCTTTGACCAAATTTGCTGATCATCTTTTACGTCGATTACATTGGCGGTGATCCGCACTTTGTTGCCGCCCTTCCGGATACTGCCTTCAACGATGTAATTGGCCGCCAATTCCTGCGCGATCTCGCTGGTTTTTAAATCTTGGCCTTTAAAACTAAAGCTGGAGTTGCGCGAAATCACCGGAAATGATTTCCAAGACGATAAATTGGCAATGATATCTTCGGTCACACCATCCGCGAAATATTCTTGCTCCTCATCATTGCTCATATTTTTAAACGGTAACACGGCAATCGTGGGAGGTTTGCTTTCAAACGCTTCCTCGTCTGGAGTCGCTTTAGCCGCTGCCTTACGCTGTTCGACGCCCTCTAGAGTGATATCAAAAGCATGCACCAAAGTGTTTTTAACCTGTTGATTGCCCAGATCTGAAAAAGACATATCAACCTTTTCGTTCACAAAATCATGTATGGATTTTGATAAAGAAACCCCGCCAGGCTGGCAAAATGCCTCAAGCCGCGCGGCAATATTTACGCCATCCCCGTAAAGATTACTGCCCTCAACGATCACATCCCCCATGTTAAGCCCAACCCTAAAGTTCATTTGCTCTGAAGGGTCCAGCGTGGCGTTACGCTGTTTGATCAGCTTTTGGAACTCGCTAGCGCACACAACCGCTGAAACAGCACTTTGAAACTCGGCCAGCACAGAATCCCCAGCCGTATTGAATATCCTCCCTCCATGTTCTTGAAAAAGATTGTCCAAAATTTCACGGCAAGATCTAAGCGTGCGCAGCGTCAAATCTTCATTATGGGCCATCATTTTGGTAAAACCCACAACATCAGTCACAAAAATAACTGCTATTTTTCGGACTATCTTCGCCTCGGACATATCAAACTCCTAGAACAGGCAAAGCAGCCGCAACCCCAGCCTATGAAATATTTATACGAGAGTTTATCAGCTTTAAACTCAAAAGAAACACCACATTTTCGCGACCTGGGCGCGTGAAAGAAAACAAATCCGCTGTAAAAGGCTATCGACGCCTCTTTAAATGGCCAATCTAATAGGTCGCGCGGCCGCCGCTTAGGTCAAAGGTAGATCCCGTACTGAATGAATTTTCCGAGGTGCTCAGCCAAGTGATCATTTGGGCCGCTTCTTCAACCTGCAAAAAACGACCACGCGGAATCTTAGACAACATATAGTCGATATGTTTCTGGCTCATTTGATCGAAAATTCGGGTTTTCGCCGCGGCCGGGGTCACGCAATTCACAGCAATATTCATATCAGCATGTTCTTTGCCCAAAGATTTGGTTAAAGCGATCACCCCAGCTTTTGAGGCAGAATAGGCCGCGGCATTCGGGTTTCCTTCTTTACCAGCCACGGAGGCAACGGTCACAATGCGCCCATAGCCCTGTTCCATCATGGATGGCAGCACCGCGCGGCAACAATTGAAGGTGCCGTTGAGATTGATGTCAATAATCGATTTCCACTCATCAGGGTCATATGCCACAAGCTTTGCGTTTGATCCCGCAACACCAGCGCATGTGATCAAAATTGAAATAAAACCATCGTCAGCTTTGGTTTTTTCCGCTGCGTCTTTCACCGCATTCGTATCGGCCACATCCACAGCCATCGCAGCCGCACCCTGCCCCAATCGCGCGGCTGCGGCCTGACCCTGCGCATCATCTTGATCCCAGATCATCACTCGCGCGCCGCTGGCGATAAAGCGTTGCGCAACAGCAAAGCCGATACCCTGCGCGCCGCCAGTGATCACCGCCAAACGGCCATTTAAATCATAGCTATTCATCCCAAAAACCCTTTTCAAACGCCGCCGTTCGAGACATCGCATTAAAACGGCACATCATCCGCCAATATTACAAAACGCGAGACCACTTTTTTAACCCCCGCCTTTTCAAAGGCGATTGTCAATTTATCGCCTTCGACCTCAGATACGGAACCATAGCCAAACTTTTGATGAAACACACGCATACCGGTCGTAAAGCTTGAAACCGCAACCGCATCAATTGTCATATGCGCGCTTTCGCGCGGTTGGCTTATCGGGCGCTCAGAGCTTTGGGTTTGCAAGCGCTTCCAACCCGGTGAAGAATAGCCCCCACCAATATTTTCCATATCAACAGCCAAATTTGACGCCTCAGCCTGCATTCCATATGCCCCCCCATAAAGCCCCGGAGGGGTCAGCACATCGACGTGCTCAGCAGGCAGCTCATCAATGAAGCGAGAAGGCATTGAAGATTGCCATTGTCCAAAAATGCGCCGGTTGCCCGCAAAACAAATCGTACACAGACGCTCTGCGCGCGTAATCCCCACATAGGCAAGACGGCGCTCTTCTTCCAAGCCACGCTGACCAGTTTCATCCATACTGCGCTGCGATGGGAATAAGCCATCTTCCCACCCTGGAAGAAAAACGGCCGGAAACTCGAGCCCTTTGGCGGCATGCAGCGTCATAATGCTGATTTTCTCACCCGCCTCATCTCGCTCATTATCTATCACCAGCGACACATGCTCTAAAAACCCTTGTAAATTCTCAAATTGATCGAGTGCTTTTACCAATTCCTTCAAGTTTTCCAGCCGCCCCGCCGCTTCGGGCGTTTTGTCATTCTGCCACATCTCAGTATAGCCCGATTCATCCAATATCACCTCGGCCAATTCTTGATGGGAAATTGATTGATCTTGCATCGCTTTGCGCCAACGCCCCAACCCGTCGACCAAACGTCCCAGCTCAAGCCCCCCTTTGCCCGACAGGCCTTTGGCAGCCAAAAGCAGCCTGGCCGCTTCCGTTAAGGCAACGCCTTCTTGACGCGCCATAGATTGAATTTTCTGCTGCGCTTTATCTCCCAGCCCGCGTTTGGGCGTATTCACGATCCGTTCAAAGGCCAAATCATCACTGGGGCTACAAACCAGTCGAAAATAAGCCATCGCATCGCGAATTTCCATCCGTTCATAAAACCGTGGGCCGCCAATCACGCGATAGGGTAAACCAATGGTCAAAAACCGATCTTCAAAGGCGCGCATTTGATGGCTGGCCCGAACCAAAATCGCCATTTGATCTGGGCTAAATTTATCAAGACCACGGCTGCCTTGTTGAAGTGCTTCGATCTCATCGCCAATCCAACGAGCCTCTTCTTCGGCATCCCAATGCCCGATCAAACGCAGCTTTTCACCTTCGTCAAGATCGGTCCAAAGCTCTTTGCCCAACCGCCCTGTATTGCCTGAAATAACGGCGCTTGCGGCGGCGAGAATATGTGGCGTTGATCTGTAATTTTGCTCCAGCCTTACGATTTTCGCTCCGACAAAATCCTTTTCAAATTTCAAAATATTGCCCACTTCGGCGCCCCGCCAGCCATAGATTGACTGATCATCATCGCCGACGCAGCAAATGTTTTTGTGACCGCCAGCCAATAATCTAAGCCACAAATACTGCGCAACGTTTGTATCTTGATATTCGTCTACCAGGATATATTTAAACCATCGCTGATATTGCTGCAGAACATCTGGCTGCGTCTGAAAAATTTTAACAACATGCAGTAACAGATCGCCAAAATCCACCGGTGCAACGCCAAAGGGCAGATCGAAGGTTTTTCCCAGAAAATTACAATTAAGATCAACTG
>OZSS01000852.1_pt1 | contig 14650 bp, 7 predicted proteins | sample 1779911 | NCBI WGS metagenome assembly OZSS01 (sample SAMEA2603589, study PRJEB24840) | metagenome | biome: Water; feature: Photic zone; material: Seawater sample | place: Mediterranean Sea | collected 2013-11-12 | depth 10 m | reverse complement strand
ATTGAACCATCCATAAAAATAGACATGCTTAGACATATTTTTACTTTTTCACTCATCTCTTTGTCTTTTTTAGGCACGTCACAAGAACAGCCAAATGTGTTGTTGATTATGGCAGATGATCTTAACGATTATATTGGTGCTTTTGGTGGGCACCCTGATGTTAAAACACCCAATATGGATCGCTTGGCAGCATCAGGCGTACAGTTTTCTAATGCACACACCAATGTGCCTGTTTGTCAGCCTTCAAGAAACAGTTTCTTTACAGGCGTATACCCACACGATTCTGGTGATTTTGGCTGGACACCTATGTCAAAACAACCTGTGCTTAAGCACAACAAAACCATGATGGAATATTTTGTTGAAAACGGCTACCAAACCTTAGGTACAGGAAAATTGACACATGGAGCGCCGCAACAATATTGGCAAGAATGGGGCAATAATCCCCAACACAATTATGGTCCTTTTTACTTTGATGGTGAAAAAATTGGCGTATTGCCAACGGTGCCAGATCCCTACCGTCAAATTGGAACCATAGACGGTTCATTCGGACGCATTTCTGCTGCAGGTGTTTCTAGTGGTAAGTATGGAGAAATCGGATTGGTTTATGGGTGGGACAAGAAGCCGTACAGATTTCAAAGCGATGATGACAGAGACCTAATTCAAGGTGAATTACATGCGCAATGGGCCGTTGAAAAGTTCAAAAAAATTGCAAATAACAAAACAGCAAAGCCATTTTTTATGGGCATAGGTTTTGTGAGACCTCATACACCGCTTCATGCCCCTGATAAATACTTTGACATGTATCCCATTGAAGAAATTGAGCTAGAAAAATGGCTCGACGGCGATGAGTTAGACACCTTTTGGAAAGAAAATTTTCAGGGCAACCTATCGCTTGAGGGTGATGTAAAAACAGTTTACGGATACAGAGGAGGAAATCTTAAAGGGCCATTGTTATTAAAGACATTGGTAGATTCATACGGAGGAGACAGAGAATTAGCTCTTAAATATTTCCTACAAGCTTATTTGGCATGTATCACCTTTGTTGATGATCAGGTTGGGAAAATTTTAGACTCTTTAGAATCAACAGACTTGAGTAAAAATACCATAGTCATTTTAACCAGTGACCACGGATGGCATCTAGGCGAGAAAAACCATTTATTTAAAAACTCTCCTTGGGAAGAAAGTACACGTGTTCCGTACATTGTCCGCATTCCTAATAGCGAAGTGAAAGGAGTGGTAAACCACCCAGTGTCACTAATCGATATTTTTCCAACATTGATTGATTATTGTTCATTAACAGGTAATACTAAAAAATCAAATTCCGGAGGAAATCTGGGTGGGTATTCCTTGCGGGCATTTTTAGAAAATACAAATACAAAAAAATGGGAAGGGCCTAATTATGCCCTAACAATTGTAGGAAACTATGGGCTGAAATACCCAAAAGAAAAACAAAACTACGCCTTGCGCACAACAGATTATAGATATATCAGATATTCTAATGGAAAAGAGGAGTTATATCACAACAAAAAAGATCCCTACGAATGGCACAATGTAGTCTTTGAAAAAAGATATAGAAAGAAGCTTAAAACATTTCGTGCCCAACTAAATAACATAATAAATTAGCAATAACGATGAAAGGAGTTTTTATCTTCAGAATGTTACTATTTGTTGCACCAATTTTTGTTTGGAGTCAGTCTAAAAAACCCAATTTAATTGTTATCATGACCGATGATATGGGCTATGCAGATGTTGGGTTTAATGGGTGTACAGATATACCTACGCCCAATATTGATTCTATTGCTTATAATGGCGCACACATTGTAAATGGATATGTTTCATTTCCCGTTTGTGGTCCTAGTAGAGCAGGTTTTATGACAGGCCGCTATCAAGACAGATTTGGCTTTACAACTAACCCAACTATTGATCCGACAAATGATATTGCTGGTCTTCCACTTGATGAAAAAACCCTAGCTGAGGTGCTACACAAAGAGGGTTATAAAAGTGCCATTGTGGGGAAATGGCATTTGGGTACGCATCCAAATTTCCATCCTCTTAAAAGAGGCTTTGATTATTTCTATGGATTTTTATCAGGAGGCCACAATTATTTCACGTCAAACTATACACTTGAGGACCTATCCTATGTCAAAAGACCTTATCAATGGTACAGCACCAAACTTTATGAAAATTATACAAAGCTAGAACAAAGGGATTACGAGTATGAATACTTAACAGATCAACTGAGTGCTGTTTCTGTTGGTTTTATTGAAAAGCAGTCCAGGGAAAATCAAAATTTTATGTTGTATGTAGCATACAATGCTCCGCATACTCCATTGCAAGCAACCGAAAAATATCTTTCGCGTTTTCCACACATAAAAGATACAAAAAGAAAGACCTATGCGGCTATGGTAAGTGCTGTTGATGATGGCATAGGACTAGTACTGGAGGCCCTGAAAGAAAATGGTCTAATAGAAAATACCATTATTGTGTTTTTATCCGATAACGGAGGTGCTCATAACAATGCTTCTCAAAACACACCGCTTAGAGGAACTAAAGGAAGTGTTTACGAAGGCGGTTTTAGAGTGCCATTTGCCATACAATGGAAAGGCGTAATTCCTGCAAATACTAGCTATGAGGAGTCCGTTTCGTCACTAGATATTATGGCTTCAATGGTTGATATTTTAGACATTAAAACAAACCCAAAAAAACCACTAGACGGAGTTAATATAATGCCATATTTGACGGGTAAAAAGAAAGGAGCGCCACATGAATATTTGTTTTGGCGCAAGTGGGAGCAAAATGCGATGGCTGCCATTAATGGCGATTATAAGTTACTTAAAGCAAAGAAAAAAGCAGAGACAGAATTTTACAACTTAAAGAACGACGTTTCAGAAAAAGAAAACATCAAGGGCTCTAATTCCGAAAAGGTACAAGTAATGCAAAAAGAGTGGAACAAGTGGAATGCACAACTTAAAGACAGAGTGTTTCCAACACTTGGAAATGATAAATGGTGGTTACGAACCCAAAATAAATCTAATGATTAGATACGCATTACTTTTTCTATTTATTCTGAATGTATCAAACGTAACTGGGCAAGAAAAACCCAATGTGTTAATGATTGTTTTGGACGATCTTAATGACTTCGTTGGCGTTCTTGGTGGTCACCCTCAGGCTAAAACACCAAACATTGATAGGCTTGCTAAAGAAGGTGTTTTGTTTACAAACGCACATGCTAATGTCCCAGTATGCCAACCATCAAGAGCAAGTTTTATGACAGGCATTTCTCCATTGCGTTCTCGAATGTGGGGATTTGATAATTGGATGAAGAACAAATTATTAGCGCAAGCAACCACCCTTCCTGAGTTTTTCACTGCAAAGGGCTATGTTAGCATGCAGTCTGGAAAGGTGTTTCATAGTGCAAAAAAAGGTGCTTGGAGCCTTATGGGTATCAAAAAAGATTATGGTCCAATTGCATATAATGGAAAAAAAGCCGCACCACATCCGATGTCTCCATTAGGTATGCGCGAATTGGGTGCTCTTGATGCTACATTTTTCTCTTTGGCAAACATTCCAGAAGTTCTTCCTACTGAGGATGCGCCTGGGGCAAAGGGATGGTATAATGGCAGCTGGGGAGGAAAACCATTTCGCTACATAAATGATACCGATAGAGACTTAATGACTGATGAGAAAAGTACTATTTGGGCAAAAAAACAATTGGAAAAATTAAGCAAACAAGATAAAGTAAAACCATTTTTTATGGCAATTGGTTTGCATAGACCACACACACCGCTAGTAGTTCCTCAAAAATATTTTGATATGTTCCCATTAAAAAACATTCAAACGACACATTTAAAAGAGGAAGATTCTGCAGATACTCATTTAGAAAACAACAACCTTAAGAAAGGTGGAATGTCAAGAGGAAGAAAGGCATATGTAGGTTTAGTTGAAGGGTTTGAATCAAAGGAGCTTGCACTTAAAAAATACACACAGGCCTATTTGGCAAGCGTTGCTTTTGCTGATGATCGTGTAGGAGAGCTGCTTGAAGCATTAGAAAATTCGAAGTTTGCCAGCAATACCATTGTTATTCTCTTTAGTGATCATGGATACAATTTAGGAGAAAAAAAATATCTGTGGAAGTATAATCTGTGGGAAGAAACGACTCGCGTACCACTGATTATAAAAGCACCAAAATATAACGCAAATGCAGGAAAAAAAGTAACCCATCCGGTTTCATTGCTGGATATTTATCCTACAATATTATCTCTTACAGGAAATAATGTCTCAAACCTTATGCTAAACGGAGCACAGCAGTTAGATGGATTCAGTTTAGAACCATTTTTAAAAAATCCTAAAACCAAATTATGGGATGGTCCCGATGCAGCATTAACAGTCATTGCAAGTTGGAGGTCTCAACTTCCTGAACGACAACACCTATCAGTAAGAGGAAAAAGATATAGATATATTAAGTATGCAAACGGAAATGAAGAGCTATATGATCACAAAAAAGACCCTTACGAATGGCATAATCTAGCCAATATTCCTAAACACAGTGCTGAAAAACAAAAACTATTCAATGTTTTGAGCCAACAATTAAAATTGTAAAATAGTTCATACTTTATACGTTTATCATGATTATCGCATTCAGTTCGATCAAAAAAGACTAATTTTCCAACAAACGTCACTAATGACCATAAACACAAACGATCCTGACATCATTGTAAAATCCCCTGGTCGCATTAACCTTATTGGCGAACACATCGATTACAACGGAGGGCATGTACTACCGGCAGCTATAGATCGTAAAGTCACCATGTGGTTTCGAAAAAAAGACAACAGCCTATGTCGGGTCAATTCTGAAGACGAAGGTGCTTTTACTTTTGATATCAACGAGCCCTTACAAATCAGCGATACCCACTGGGAGAACTATGTTCTAGGGGTTGTTGACGGGGTCGTAAAAGCCCGCCCACAAAAACTTGGCGGTTTTGATTGCGTGATATCCAGTGAGCTGCCTATTGGTGCTGGTATCAGCTCATCGGCTGCGCTGGAGTGTGGGGTTGCTAAAGGTTTAAATGATTTGTTTGACTTGGGGCTTTCCAATCTGGAGCTCATTGAGATCTCTCGCATGGCAGAGCATAACTTTGTGGGTACCAAGTGTGGGGTGATGGATCAGTTTGCGGTGACGATGGGCAAACGAAAAAAACTATTACTTCTCAACTGCGAGACCCTGGATTACAAACTCATTGATGCGGAGTTTGCACCTTATAAGATATTGCTACTGAACACCAATGTGTCGCATAACCTGGCATCGAGTGAGTACAACACGCGAAGAGAAGAATGCGAACAAGCCCTTGCTGTCATTCAAAAAGATCACCCAGCGTATGATTTTTTAGCCGATGTTCCAGAGTCTGTCATTGAGACTTACAAGGAAAAACTCTCTGAAAAAGTCTATCAGCGAGCTTTGTTTGTATCACGTGAAAACGCCAGAACCTTAAAGGCTGCAGAGCTTATCCAAAGAGGAGATATCAGGGGTTTTGGCAAGCTGATGTACCAAACCCACGAAGGACTGTCGAAAAACTACGAGGTCAGTTGTCCGGAACTCGATTTTTTAGTGGATCTATCAAAAAACCTTCCGCAGGTGGTGGGAAGTCGTATGATGGGTGGTGGCTTTGGCGGTTGTACCATTAACCTAGTGGAAGAGGGCTTTGTCAACGAGTTTATGGATTTGGCAAGCAAAGCCTACAAACAAAAGTTTGATATTAACCTCACCTCCATATTGGTAGCTACCTCTAATGGCGTAGAAACTGTAAATTCTGAGTCATAGATGGATTTTAACAACACCCCACACAGAAGAAAAAACATCCTCACTGGCGAATGGGTACTGGTGTCTCCACACCGCACCAAACGTCCATGGCAAGGCAAAAAAGACAAGCCTCAAGAAGTGGAACGCTTGGAATACGATCCCAACTGTTATCTGTGCCCGGGCAATGAACGCGCAGGAGGTGCTAAAAACCCAGACTATACAGGTACTTATAGCTTCCAAAACGATTTTGCAGCCCTTCTTGAAGGCCCAGAAGAAACTTTTAAAGAGGGACTGTTAGAAGCCGAGAGTGAGTCCGGAATATGTAAAGTGATTTGCTATCACCCCAATCACAGTTTGACGCTGCCACTTATGGAGGTTGGTGATATTATTGAGATAATAAACCTTTGGCAAAAGGAATACGCTGACCTTGGGAGTGACCCAAACATCAACCACGTACAGATTTTTGAGAACAAAGGAGCGATTATGGGCTGCTCCAACCCACACCCGCATGGACAGATATGGGCACAACGCTCCATTCCACAAGAGGTACAGAAAAAGGTAGTACGCCAAAAAAACTATTGGGAGCAGAATAGTAGCAGTTTATTGGGCGATTATTTGCAACAAGAACGCAACGCCAAAGAGCGCATTGTATTGGAAAATGAAAGCTTTGTAGCCCTGGTTCCGTATTGGGCAGTATGGCCGTTTGAGGCGATGATTGTGCCCAAAAGACATATTACCTCTATTATAGAACTCTCACACCAAGAAGTATTGGATTATGCAAGTATCCTAAAAGCCCTCACCACTAGATACGACAACCTTTTTGAGACCTCATTTCCGTATTCTGCAGGCATACACCAAGCGCCTACAGACGGCAAAGACAACAGCCACTGGCATATGCATATGTCGTTTTATCCGCCCCTATTACGCTCAGCCGAGGTCAAGAAATTTATGGTGGGCTATGAGATGTTTGCCAACCCCCAGCGTGACATCACTGCTGAGCAAGCCGCGCAACGCTTGCGTGATTGCGCAACCACACATTATTCAAACAACAAAACATAAACAAAACCATTAAAAACGAAACCAAATGGATTTTTCAACCATAGACATAGCTGTATTCGCGCTTTATGCGCTGATTATTCTATCCATCGGACTCTTTGTATCCCGCCAAAAAAAGGGTGAGACCAAAAGTGCGGAAGACTATTTTTTAGCAGGTAAATCATTGCCTTGGTGGGCGATTGGCGCCTCGCTCATTGCTGCCAACATCTCAGCTGAGCAGTTTATCGGCATGTCTGGATCTGGCTTTGCGCTTGGACTTGCCATTGCCTCCTATGAGTGGATGGCCGCCATTACACTACTGGTGGTTGGAAAATACTTCTTACCCATATTTATTGAAAAAGGACTTTATACCATTCCTGAGTTTATCGAAAAACGATACAGCACCAACCTGAAAACCATATTGGCCGTATTTTGGATTGCACTCTTTGTGTTTGTCAACCTCACAACCGTCCTCTTTTTGGGTGGGAAGGCACTGGATACCATTGTTGGAAGCGGTGATGGGAGCATCTTACTCAATAGCATCATAGGACTCGGCCTATTCGCTGCGGCCTATTCCCTTTGGGGCGGGCTGGCAGCTGTTGCTTGGACAGACGTGGTTCAAGTGGTACTGCTAATAATCGGTGGTCTACTCATGGCATACTTTGCCCTTGCCAACGTTACAGACTCTGGAAGTTTTATTGATGGACTGAAATACGTTTATGAAAAAGCACCTGAACGCTTTTCAATGATTCTCTCTAAAGGAGAGATCATCACCCCCAACGGAAGAGATGCTTGGTGGGACCTTCCAGGTTTAGCAGTACTCATTGGCGGTATGTGGGTTGCGAACCTCTACTACTGGGGCTTTAACCAATACATCATCCAAAGAACACTAGCAGCTAAAAGCTTAAAAGAAGGTCAAAAAGGAATCGTGTTTGCAGCCTTTTTAAAGCTCATTATCCCTGTGATTGTGGTACTTCCGGGCATCATCGCTTATGTGATGAACCTAGACCCTGAGACAGGCACGCTAAACATGGGATTACTTAGCAGCGAAGGCTTTTTGGGAACCTCTGGCAATGTCGCCAATGATAACGCCGCACCCTGGCTGATTAAAAACTTTATCCCCGTGGGACTTAAAGGTCTTATCCTAGCTGCCCTAGCCGCAGCGATCGTCTCCTCACTGGCATCGATGATTAACTCCACATCCACCATATTTACGATGGACATCTACAAATCGATGTTCAATAAAAATGCCAACGATAAGCAAATGGTGAAAGTTGGTCGTTTAACAGGACTTGTAGCGCTAATCATCGCCATGCTGATTGCACCACAACTGGGCAGTCTGGGGCAGGTGTTCCAGTTTATTCAAGAATATACAGGGGTCGTAAGCCCTGGGATATTGGCAGTGTTCCTTATGGGACTGTTCTACAAAAAAGCCACCAACAACGCAGCGATTTGGGGGGTGATATTGTCCATACCGATTGCAATGTATTTCAAAGTAGCACCCAACGGCTGGAGTGATGCGACCTTGTTTGTGAACTTGCCGTTTATGCACCAGATGATGCTGACTTGTATAGGTACGCTACTTGTGATTGCAGGCATCAGCAAGCTAGAAGGCAATCAGGACGACCCGAAAGGCATTGTGCTGAGCAAAAAGCTCTTTGCCACAGACAAAACCTTTAATGTAGCTGCCTTTGGGGTGCTCCTTATCACAGCGCTGTTGTATGCGTTGTTTTGGTAAGATGCGCAGTAATTTTAATTTTTGTCCTCGTAAATTTTTAGGTAATCCAATACAAGTGCATTGGGAAAGGTGGTGTTCTCATCGCTGACAACTCGCATCAGTCCATTGTTAATGACCAAACACATGGGTTTGTTTGGCCAGTCAGCTGATGGAACTTCTACTCCTTTGGTCTTTGTATGTATGAGCTGGTCATCGATATACCAACTCATACGATCTTTTGTCCAAAGAAATCCATAGGTGTAAAACTGATTGAATGCACTATACGTTTGCTGAAAATTTTCAATGGGCACACTGTGGTCTTTTTTATCGTTCCAAAGCCCATATATGTAGCGCATAAACATTTCATCAGTCCGATTGGTATTAAAAAAGCGACCAAAATATTCCCATATATCGATTTCAGGGGGCCAGCCCCTGTTTGGGGAGTCGTCAATCAACCAAATGGCAGGCCAAACTTTATCACCTTTTGGAAATTGGGCTCGTATTTCAATGTAAACTCCTTTTTCTGTTCCATTAAAGTTAATTTTTTGGAGTGAGTTTATCCAACCTGTAGTATAGTCAAACTGCCCCACAGGATCTGTTCCTTGTATTGTTTCCTTTCTGTTTTCTAAAAAAAGTAATCCATTATTAACATAGACATTATTATCTACAAGGTATCCATCATAATTGTCATTCAACAGATGTTCACCACCTGTATTTTTATTCCAAATCATTCGAATGGATTCATCGTTGTCATTCGTAAGTCCCTTTGACCAATTTGTTGTATCAAAAAAACCAAAATCGTCTTGCCTAATCAGCTCATAATTTGCTAGAGCAGGGTTTGTAGATGAATTGTTATCATTTAAATCGTCTTCAGCAGCATCAGAGAGGTCATTGTTTTGAGAGTTACATGAAGTAACAAAAACAAAAAGAAATGAAATTATAGTGTTTTTGATGGCAAAAAAATTATTTCTTATACCCATATCGTGACATTTAATAATCTGTGCTTAAAATCGATTAGTTCACAATAATTTTGGATGTAATCGTATTGGTTTTGTCTCTGAGTCTTAAAACATAGATGCCTGGATTTAGAGACTCATCCAAAATGATTTCGTCTTGTTGGGCTTCTAAAAAGCCTTGCTGTTTGGTTCGCCCCAATATATCAACCAGTGCATATTGGTGAGACTTATCAACTCCATAGAGTACCACTTTATCAGAAATCATAGGGTTTTGAATGTAAATCTTTTCGGTTGAAATATCGGATTTGTTTGCGAGTGTAATTTCTCCATTTTTCGCATTACTAGCACCTATATTGGGTGTAGAATCTCCTGATAATGAATGGCCAAAGAAATCCACTGTCGGGTATTCCTCAACGTTGGCAAAAATAGTTGATGCGTCCACTGGAATGGGTGGATGAGCATAATTCCCTGTATAGGCTGCACCTGCATCTATTGCTTGGCTAGAAGCATTGATTTGAAATCCATATTGGTCATCACTTTGTTCATTGTAAAAATCAGGATTAACCTCCAACCTATTTGAGTCAAGGGTTTTGAAATTATTTCTAATATCTCCAAAAAATAGGTTGTTGGTCATCATTAGGTTAGGGTCACTATAATTACCTTGTTGATTTCCAATACCAGAGCCATTAGCAGCATAAAAAATATTGTTAAAAATTCGGGTGTTGTGCCCATTGATATCAATTGCTGTGTCGAATGCATCATTTCCGCTTTTATTTATGACAACAGTATTGTTGTATATAAAGCTGTTATAAGAAGGGTGTCCGCTTTGACCTCCAATTTTATCATTCAACCAGATGGTATGATCGCTGTTTGCCCAATTGGGGTTTACACGCCAGCCATCATTGACACTAATGTTGAAGCGATAAACAGCAAGTTGGTTTCCACCAAGAATCTCAACAAATCCACCCTCACAATCTTGCATGTAATTGTATTGTATAAAGGTATCCACGTTCGAATGGTCAACATGAATTCCGTGAGAGTCCAGAATTCCTTTAGCATTTATGGCTTGGTTATACTGAACAATAGTATTGATGCTATACCAATTCCAAACGGCACTTCCACGACCAATCATTTTATCGTTGGTTTTGGCACCGGGTTGGTTAAAAATATTATTTTCAATCAAACAGTTTTCAGTTCTAATAGGTAAAACACAAGTGCCCCCTATTTGAAAAAACTCATTACGGCGTACCACAATATTGGTATTCCGTTTGTCAGAAGTTTTACCAGAAGTGTTTTTAATATGGATTCCAATTCGTTGTAAGTCAGTAAAGTAAGAATCTTCAACAACCACATTATTGATAATACCACCCCAAGATGACTTGAAAGTTAAACCTGATACTTCAAAAGCATTGAATTCACTTTGATTTGACGGGTCTACCCAATAGAGACCATACACATTTTTAAAGGTCATGTCTCTAAAAGTAAAGTTGTTTTTTGTTCCAGCTGAGCTGCTTATGACTTGAATTCCAAAACTCACCAAATCGCCAACATTAGAGCGCGAAGTTGTTCTATGATTTTGAATCTCTAAATCCTCAAAAATCATATTGTCTTCATTCTCAACGAGTATGGCCTCACGGTAATCCCCACCCCCATCATCATGGTCCGAACCGCTTATGACAGGCTGATTTCCAGTTCCATAAGCTGTAAAAGTGATTGGGCTCTGTTCTGTCCCTGATCCATTAACAACATAATGCCCACGAAACGTATCTCCCTTTTTGAAATAGACTGTATCACCAGGACCAAGTGTGGTGTTGCTAATTTTCGATAATGTTTTCCATGGCTGCGTTTGCGAACCATTGTTGTTGTCATTTCCAGTTGAGCTACTCAAGTAGTATTGATTTTGAGCACATAGGGAAAAACTTAAGAGAAATACAACTACTTGATAATTAATTTGTTTATACATGATATCGTCTATTTATCTTTAATTATAGGTTGAATGATAAAAGAATAGGTGTAATCTTTGGGCCAGATAAGATACTGATTATGAGGCTTGGCACCCCATGAATTGTCACCACCTACGCCCATTTGTCTATAATCAATATTTAGATTCAACAAATCTCTTGGTTTGATACCGTTAAGATGACTGTTTTTAGGATTTCCAAGCGCATCTTTTCGTTTAGAATTTCTCCAAGCACCATCATCATAATCATCCGTGGTGTTGTTATGTACGGCAAATGAAAATTCTGGTGACCCTATAAACCGCAATCCAATTCCATCTTGATCTGTTATTGAAAGCTGTTTGGTTTGTGTTCTGTAACCGTTTTCTTGTGGTCTACCATAATCAAACTTCATTTCGTTTACTTTAGCCCTGTAACTCCCCATAAAGGCTGAGGCCTTTCTATCGATATAATTTTCATGTGGTCCACGTCCATACCATTCCACGTTTTCTAAAGACGAAGAAAGCTGCATATTGAGTCCAACTCTTGGTATTTCAGTATTGTCATGGGCACCCCCATAGTCAAAGGAGTGGGTAACTTTAACGCTGCCATTAGGTTGAATCAAATAACTCATCTCCGCTTTGGAATTGACGGCAGCTAACTCAAATACGCTTTCTACAAGATGCCCCTTTTTTGTTTTTTTGTGGCTGAAAGAAATCAATGTTTGATTTTCAGTTGCTTCTTTCCATGCTTTTAGTCTTGTATGCATTTTGTTTCCATAGTCATTGTCTATTGGTGCGCGCCAGTAGTGAGGTTTTGGACTTTTTAAAAGCATCTCACTTCCCAAAACATCCAAGCTGGTTAAATATCCGCTTGATTTGTTAAAACCTAGAGATAATTTACCAACACTGAAATGGATCTTATTTTGGTTTTCAACAACCTCAATTTTACCATTCTGTACACCGTCAGAGGTTTCGATCTCACCTTCCTGCAACAGTAATTGTTCGGAAAAGGCCAGATGACCCTCAGCCAGAAGTGCATCGGCTTTTTTAAGCTTTCCGTAAATATTTACGTGGTAATCACTGCTGTTTTCTAGTTCTGACTTAAAAGCCAGAGGGATGTATGCTGTTTCTTGGGGCAATGTTTGTAAATTCTGAGTATATGATTCGATCACAACGCCATTTTTTAAAAGGACAAATTCCAGCTTAAAAGCAGCCAACGAAGTAAAAAAGTTTTCGTTGTACAACATGATTTCGTTCTTGTTCTCATCCGACCAGCTGGCATGAGCGTTCTGATACACATGTTTTACTTCCTCGAGTGCTGGATGGGGTGTGCGGTCTGCATTGACAATTCCGTTCAAACAAAAATTTCCATCTGTATGGTATTGTTCGGGCGCAAAATCGCCGCCAAACTTCCAGTATTTGGTTCCGTCTTTATCAATGGCTGCCAAGCCTTGATCTACTAAATCCCAAATAAACCCACCTTGCATTTGGCGTTCAGTTCGAATAAAATCCCAGTTTTCAGATAAATTTCCTGTGCTATTACCCATAGAATGTGAATACTCAGACCATATGAATGGACGGTCGGGAAATTTTCCAATATATGTTTTTTTAAGTTCCTCAACCTTATCATACATCCACGACAGAAAATCGGTGTGTGGTTCTAAATAATAAGCCAATTTTTCTTGCCTAAATTCAGGATGAACTGAAGTTCGTTCATACATGACTACGCGAGTAGGGTCATAAGACTTAATCCATTTGTATCCCTTTACAAAGGTTGGTCCATCGCCTGCCTCATTCCCCAATGACCAACTAATGATACTGGGCTGATTTATGTCTCGCTTAACCATGCGCTCTATTCGATCAAGATGCATAGCTTCAAACTCAGGCCTAAATCCAGGCGTTTCTTCAAATTTATAATCATAATCCGTATTCTTAACCGCATCATATTGAAATCCATGAGTCTCTATATTGGCTTCATCAACAACATAAATACCATATAAATTACATAACTCATACCAGTACGGATCATTAGGATAATGTGATGTGCGAACCGCATTGATGTTGTTTGCTTTCATGATTTGAATATCCTTTCGCATGGATTCTTTGGAAACCACATGTCCAGTCCACTCGTCGTGCTCGTGACGATTAACGCCTTTGAACAAAACGGGTTGACCATTAACTAATACTTGACCACCCGACAGAGCGACCGATCTAAAACCTACTTGCTGACTTAGCGCATGTGTCTCATTTCCTTTGCTGTCAAAAACGCGAATCCAAAGCGTATATAGATTAGGAGCTTCAGCACTCCATAACCGTATGTTTTGGGTAGGAATTACTGATTTTACCAAGCTTTCGTTCCCTTTTTTGAGAGAAAATAATTTTGATGTTTGGGCAATGGAGTTGTTTCCGTCCATAAGCTCAACGGAAATGTGCCCTTTGGATTTTTGTCTGGAAAAATTGGACATCAATACATTCACTTCTAGTGTTGCTTGGGTATATGATTCATTGAGATTTGTTCGCACAGTAAAATCTCGTAAAGATGCCTTTTTGGGGCTGGCATATAAGCGTACGTCTCGCTCAATACCACTAAGGCGCCAAAAATCCTGATCTTCCAAATACGTGCCATCGGACCAGCGAATCACCAGAACAGCAAGTTGATTGTCTCCTGCTAACAGATAGGAACTTATATCAAATTCGGCTGGGGTCTTACTGCCCTCGCTATAGCCCACCTTCTGGCCATTTACCCATACATAAAAGGCAGAGTTCACACCTGCAAAGTGCAAAAACACTTGATGCTTATCCCAGTTTTCGGGAATCGTAAACGTACGAACATAGCACCCCACTGGGTTGTAGTCTTTGGGCATAAAGGGTGGATTGATTTCGTAGGGATAAACGATGTTGCTGTACAGTGGAAAATCGTCTGTGTGGAACTGCCAATTGGCTGGAACAGGAATACTTGTCCAATCAGAACGATCAAAATCATTGGCGAAAAAATTTGTCGGCGCTTTGTCTGGCGTCGTATACCATTTAAAATCCCACATCCCATTGAGGGACTTTTCCAAGCTCGATTGATTTCCCTTTTCCTTTTGGGTCTGAGATGTATACAGTTCAAAATGCGCATGTGGCGCTGTAGTATTGACTTTAAAGACCGATAAATCCTCCCATTCAGGAGATTGTGACTGTGCAGTTATAGAAAACACAAATAC
>OZSS01000851.1_pt1 | contig 14653 bp, 15 predicted proteins | sample 1779911 | NCBI WGS metagenome assembly OZSS01 (sample SAMEA2603589, study PRJEB24840) | metagenome | biome: Water; feature: Photic zone; material: Seawater sample | place: Mediterranean Sea | collected 2013-11-12 | depth 10 m | reverse complement strand
CCCTTGATGAAGATTACATGTTCGATGTTACTCAAAAGGTCGTAAATAACTCTACTAACAATATTGTTATTAATAATGCAAGCAAAGTAACTCGGAAACAATCACCATCTTTATCAGGAATGTTTATTCTTCATGAAGGATTGCTTGGAGTTCTCAAAGAAAAACTTGAACTTATTGACTACAGTGATTTAAAGGATGATCAAGAAACACTTAATTTTGAAAGTGACAATGGCTGGGTTGGTATAACTGATAAATACTGGTTGGCTGCATTGATTCCTGATCAAGAAAAATCCTTTAAAGCTATTTATACTTATGATAATGGCTATATTGCTTATTATAGATCTTTAAATGCCACGAATGTGCCTGCTGGCGAAACACATACTGTTGATAGTCAAATTTTTATTGGAGCCAAAGAGGCTAAATTAATTGACAGATACAAAGAAGATTATGGGATCTATAATTTTGATCTTGCAATTGACTGGGGTTGGTTCTACTTCCTAACTAAACCATTATTTAATGTTATTTACTTCTTCTCTCAATTGTCTGGTAATTTTGGATTGGCTATTATTTACCTAACAGTCATAACAAGGATAGTCTTTTTCCCGCTAGCAAACTGGTCATTCGTTTCAATGGCAAAAATGAAAATGCTCCAACCAGAAATGACGAGAATAAAAGATCTCTATAAAGATGACAGGACTCAGCAACAACAAGCTTTAATGGCGTTATATAAAAAAGAAAAAGTGAACCCAATATCGGGGTGTTTACCTATACTTATTCAAATCCCTTTCTTTTTTGCGATATACAAAATGCTTTTTGTATCCATTGAAATGAGACATGCACCTTTTTATGGATGGATTCAAGATTTGGCAGCAAAAGATCCTACAACTATATTTAATTTATTTGGCTTAATTCCATGGGATCCACCTTCTTTTATGATTATTGGCATCTGGCCAGTGTTAATGGGAGTAACCATGTACATTCAACAAAAATTAAATCCAGCACCGCCTGACCCAATTCAAGCGAGAATATTTATGTTTTTTCCATTTTTTATAACAGTCTTATTGGCACAATTTGCAGCTGGATTAGTGATTTATTGGACTACGAATAACGTTCTTTCAATCATTCAGCAGTGGATTATTACTAAAAGAACCACGATAAAAACAAATTAATAAAATGTCTCTTCAAAATGAACAGCCTGAAAGTAAACAGCTTTTAGCAAAGTATTGGGCAACTGGTAAAAAATTTCATGCCAAAACTTCATCTTTTGTAAAAAAGTATAATAATAAAATTATCGTTATTAAGTATGGAGGATACGCTTTAACTAAACCTGCACTTTTAAAATCATTTGCAAAAAACATATCCTTGTTAAATCAGTTGGGTATTAAGGTTATTGTGGTACACGGTGGAGGTCCTCAAATAGAAAAAGAATTGAAAAAAAGAAAAATTAATAATGAAGAGTATCAGGGATTAAGAGTAACTACGAAAAGTGTACTTGGAGTTGTAAAAAGAATTTTATCTCATGATTTGAATAAACTTATATCTGATGAAATCAAAAAAATGGGGGTAAAACAAAAAGATTAAATGGGGTGAGCTCTAAAGTGCTCAAAGCAAAAATAGCAATGAATGGTAATATTGGTTTCGTAGGGGAGCCAAGGGGTATTGATAAAAATTTGATAATGAAAGCCCTTAAAAGTAATCAGATTCCCATAATCGCGCCACTTGGAATTGATACAAATAAAAATACATTGAATATTAATGCAGATACAGCAGCCGCTTATATCGCTGAATCAGTAAAAGCTGAGAGGTTATTGCTTTTAACAGATGTAGCAGGAGTGCTGGATAACAATAAAAAATTGATAACAGAGCTAGACCGTAAAAAAGCATTTCAATACATAAAAAAAGGCACTATAAAAAGTGGTATGATACCTAAAATCAAAGCATGCTTTAATACTTTGAAAAATGGCGCAAAAGGAGTTGCCTTAATTGATGGGAGAAAACAAAATGCTGTTGCCATGGAGCTTCTGACGACAGAAGGAGCTGGAACATTAATAAAAAAGTAAACTTATGAGTGAAAATCAAAAATTAAAAGAAAGTATTGAAAACGCTTGGGAGAATATAGCTAACTTGTCACCAAGTGATAGAGACGTTACTCAAGTAGTAGATCAAGTAATTAAAAAACTTGATAGTGGTGAACTACGAATAGCTGAAAAAGTTGATAATCAATGGACTGTCAATCAATGGCTAAAAAAAGCTGTACTTATTTCATTTAGGATCAATGAAAATACAATCCTTAGAGGACCCTACACAACATGGTTTGATAAAGTTAAAGGTAAAACTGTCGATTGGGATGAAAATCAATGGAAAGAAGCAGGTTATCGACACGTACCCAATGGTACAGTAAGAGAGGGTTCATTTATTGGTAAGGGTGTTGTCTTGATGCCTTCATTTGTAAACATTGGCGCCTATATTGATGAAGGAACTATGGTTGACACATGGGCAACTGTAGGTTCATGCGCGCAGATTGGAAAGAATTGCCATCTCTCTGGCGGGGTTGGCATCGGTGGCGTCCTTGAACCTCTTCAAGCAAATCCAGTAATAATTGAAGATAATTGTTTTGTAGGTGCTAGGGCTGAGGTTGCAGAGGGTGTAATTGTTCGAGAAGGATCAGTTTTATCAATGGGCGTTTATCTTGGCGCTTCCACAAAAATAGTTAATCGTTCAACTGGAGAGATAATGTATGGTGAAGTCCCTGCATACTCTGTCGTTGTTCCTGGAACAATGCCAAATGAAGATTCAACAAAACCAAGTCTTTATTGTGTAGTCATAGTTAAGACAGTTGATGAAAATACGAGGAAAAAAACCTCCATTAATGATCTTTTAAGAGAGTAAAGTATTATGGAAGTTATCGAATTAACGAAGGCGCTGATATCATGTCAGAGCGTGACCCCTAAAAATGATGGCGTATTAGATTTGCTTGAAAAGGAGCTATCAAACATTGGTTTTGATTGCAGGCGATATCTATTTAGCGACAGTAATACGCCTGATGTAGATAATCTCTTTGCTAAAATTGGAAGTGGCGCACCTCATATCTGTTTCGGTGGACATACAGATGTTGTCCCAGTCGGCGACATTGACGCTTGGAGCTTTGACCCATTTAATGCGACAGAAAAAGATGGAAAAGTATACGGACGAGGAGCAAGCGACATGAAGTCTGCCATTGCTGCATTTGTTTGTGCTGTGAAAGAATACATTGAGATTAATGAACTGAAGGGCACTGTAAGTCTCCTAATTACTAATGATGAAGAAGGACCAGCTATAAATGGTACTAAGAAAGTATTAGAGGAAATATACAAAGATGGAGAAAAAATTGACTCATGTATTGTCGGTGAGCCAACTTGCCCTAACAAATTAGGTGAGATGGTTAAAATTGGTAGAAGAGGAAGCTTTACTGCTAAAATAAGTATAACTGGCAAACAAGGTCATGTTGCATATCCTCAATGGACACTTAATCCAATCGATTCTCTCACTCAAATTTTAAACAGTATAATTAGTTTAAAATTAGATGAAGGAACTGAAGATTTCCCACCCTCAAACATAGAAATTGTTAAAATAAAATCAAGTGATGGTGCTTCAAATGTAGTACCTCAAAGTGCAGAAGGTATATTTAACATTCGATATAATGTTAAGCACAGTAAGGAGAGTTTAATAAAAATTATTGATACAATTATTAATGAACAAGTTAAAAATACTGATTATGTATCCAATGTTGACTATAATAATTCAGCAGAACCCTTTCTCACTAAAAAGGGAAATTTTACAGACATTATAAAAACTTCATCTGATGAAATTACTGGCTTAAGTGCAGAACTTACAACTACAGGTGGCACTTCTGATGCAAGATTTTTTAAAGATTATTGTGAGGTTGCAGAATTTGGTCTCATTGGTGAAACAGCTCACCAGATAGATGAGCATGTTAAATTACAAGATATTAAAAACCTTAAAGATATCTATCTACTTGTCTTGTATAAATATTTTAACTAACTTAATTACCAAAATCTAATAGTAAATCTACTTAGGTATAATCAAGAGCATTAAGAATATTGTTAGTGCTATATCTAACTTGACGGGTGAGGGGTTGAAGTTCCATTTAGTTCCAAACATTGATAATCCTATAAAATTGCCCCAAAAATAAGGAAAATAAAGTAAATAACTATAAATCCTGGAAAAAATTTAAGTGAAATATTGAAACTTTTTTCTAATTTTTTTCTCATAGACCTTATTTACAAATTTTTTCTCTTAAGTTGCATCTAAATAACCTGTCAGATTGGCAATCGCATCAAATTAAAAAAATAGAGTGATTTATTAGTATGGCGCCATGTTTGATGAAATGTATAGCGATAACGCTGAGATTAGAGAGCACTACCTAAATGTTAATTCATGGCTAAGAACCATGTCTTCTACAGCTATAAATAAAAAAAATGTAGAAGCTGAAAGTCATTTTAAAAGAATAGGTATTACATTTTCAGTTCAAGATGATTCAATGTCAGAAAGAATCATTCCCTTTGACTTAATACCCAGAATACTAACTAACCATGAATGGTCTAAAATTGAGAAAGGTGTCATTCAAAGAACTAAAGCTCTTAATGCATTCTTAGCAGATATTTATAGCAGTGGAGAAATTTTTAAAGCAAAGATAATTCCTGAAGAAATTGTTTATAAGAAAGCATCGTTTGACCAATCAATGGTAGGTTTTTCCCCGCCGCGTAAAATATACAGTCCGATTGTAGGAGTTGATTTAGTAAGAACTGGAAGAGATCAATTTTATGTTCTGGAAGATAATTGTCGAACACCATCAGGTGTATCATACATGTTGGAGAACAGGGAAATTATGATGAAAATGTTTCCTGATTTGTTTCATTCAAACCGTGTTCAAAGAGTCGATGATTATCCCACAAGACTACTGCAAACCCTAATGGGTTTAGCTCCTAAGAAATGTGATAGCTCCATTCCCACAGTTGTACTCTTAACTCCTGGACATTTGAATAGTGCTTATTATGAACATACTTTTCTATCTGATCAAATGGGAATAGAGATGGTCGAGGCCAGTGACCTTTATGTAGAAAACGACCTTGTTTATATGAAAACTGTTGACGGTCCAAAAAAAGTTGATGTTATATATCGACGCATTGATGACAATTATATAGATCCTCTATTTTATAACGCTGATTCAGTTATCGGTGTACCAGGTATAATTCATGCATATCGAACTGGTGGAGTTAATATTTGTTCTGCGCCAGGCTGTGGCATTGCAGACGATAAAGCTATTTATATTTATGTTCCTGAAATGATAAAATTTTATTTAGGTGAGATGCCTATTCTTGAAAATGTTGAGACCTGGAGATGCGAAAAAGACGATGAATTAAAATATGTTTTAGAAAATATTAAAAATCTAGTTGTTAAAGAGGTTGATGGCTCTGGTGGCTATGGGATGTTAATCGGTCCAAAATCGACAGAAAAAACCATTGAGCAATTCTCCCTTAAATTAAAAAATAACCCAAAAGGCTATATTGCCCAACCGACTTTGGATCTTTCGTCATCGCCTACTCTCATTGATAATGAGATAACCGGAAGGCGTGTTGACCTGAGACCATACTGCTTAATAGGTAAGCAAGCTCAACTATGCCCAGGTGGCCTCACAAGAGTTGCGCTTAATAAAGGATCATACGTCGTAAATTCATCACAGGGAGGAGGCGTCAAGGACACTTGGGTTCTTGCTGATTAATTAAGATGTTAAGTAGAACTGCAGAGAATTTATATTGGATAAGTAGATACATGGAAAGGGCCGAAACAATGGCGCGTCTATTAGACGTGGGGTATCGAATGTCACTATTTCCAAACCCAAAAGGGTATCATAATGAATGGGACTCTGTTTTATCAGCCGCAGGGGCTGCTCAAGGATATTTTCAAAAATATAATGAAATTAATCAAGAGAATGTAGAGGATTATCTTTTTTTTGACGAGGATAACCCCTCTTCGGTTTACAGCTGTATTTTAAAAGCAAGAAACAACGCATTAGTTGTCCGAACAGCTTTTACACCTGAGGCTTGGGTGGCCATAAATAAGTCCTATCAAGAAATGATTGGATTTAAGAAAAATAAATATTCTCGATCAGACTTGCCAAACTTTACGGAGTGGACAATACAACAGGTGAATATGTTTCGAGGATCAGCGAATTCACTTCTTAGGAATGATGGTTATCATTTTATATTTCTTGGAACATTCATTGAAAGAGCAGATAATTCAGCAAGATTACTTGATGTAAAGTATTTTGTTCTTTTGCCAACAGCTGATTACATTGGAGGTAATCTTGATAATTTACAATGGATCATACTTTTGAGGTCATTATCCTCTTTTAGGGCATTTCGTTGGGCTTATGATGGAGACGTAACATCAACTAAAATTGCTCATTTTTTTATACTCAACAATGACTGCTCAAGGTCGCTTAGTTTCTGTATTAATAATATTGTCTATCATTTAAATAGTCTAAAATGCAGTCCAGAAAAAATCACAGATATATATATGGGACTGAAAGACGTTCATGACTCAGTCAAAACAGAAACCGTTGACACAATAATAAGTTTTGGATTGCATGAGTATGTAACTAATTTTGTTTCCAAAATATCGTTTTTAGATAATCAAATTCAATCACATTTTTTTAGATAATATGCACCTCACTGTTAATCATTCAACAAGTTACCACTATGATGATAATCTTTTAGGATTAATTCAAACCACTAAACTTATACCCTCTTCATACAATGGTTTAAAAATCATTGATTGGGAGGTTACAAGAAATGAAAAGAAGGGTGGTGATATCTTTAGAGACGCGGAAGGAAACAATGTTGTTAATTTTAAAAGTGAAGAGAAAGAAACTAATGTTTACTTTCTTGTGAAAGGAATTGTGGAGACATTTAATACTGATGGTATTTACAAAAGTACTAATGATAAAATTAATCCTTTGGTTTACATGAGGAATACAAGACTTACTCAGCCTAACAAAGAGATTTATGAGCTTGGCTTAGAGGCAAGAAAGACCTGTAGCGATGACGAAATTTTAAAAATTGCACATAACATTCTTGGACTTGTTTCTGAAAAAATTGATTATGTTCCATATACTACAAATACACAAACTACTGCTGCAATGTCCATGGAACAAAAAAAAGGAGTGTGTCAAGACCAGGCTCATATCATGATCTCTGCAGCTAAATCAATTGGGTTACCCTCAAGATATGTAAGTGGCTATATGCATAAAAATGAAAATGATTCTGAATTTCAAGCAACTCATGCCTGGGCTGAAGTTTATATAAATGATCTTGGTTGGGTTGGATTTGATCCTACAAATCTATGCTCCCCAGATGAGAGATACATTAGAGTCTCTTGTGGACTTGATGCAAGTTTTGCAGCTCCAATCAGAGGTGTTTATTACGGAAATAGCAATGAAAACTTAGAAATAAGTGTCCAGACTATTGAGAATTCTCCCCAATAATTAAGAGGCCAATTAAGGCCTCTTAAAAATTAATTAAACCATGTGTTTGATACTTCTCGCCAGTGTTTGAATTCCTATCACTCCAGACGGATCATTCATTGCATCATTAACCCATTTATTAAAGTCATCGCTAGCATTTGAACCATCTAACATTTCTCCATATGCGGCGCAACTTTTATGTCCTTCTATGTAAACAAAAGCTGGCGGCTCTCCAGCGATACCTCTCCAAACAGATACATCAACTCCCATCGCTTCTTGCAACTTTTTAGCAATAGCAGTACTTTTCATCATGCTCTCCATTTTACCTGGCCCAGCTGACGCGAAAACTGTTATCTTAAAATAAGGTAAAGAGGTGTCAATCAACTTGCCCATTTCGGGATCGGCAGTACATTCATATGAATTAACCATACTTATCATACTGGTGCCCTCAGTCAGGACCTGTTGCATTAAGGACTGATAATTTGAATCGTCATTAAGCTTATCCATGAATTCTCCGTAAGCTTTTGCACTTTCAAATTGAGCACCTAAATCTACACCTGGATTTTGAGTACCTCTTACTGGTATATTCATATAAAAATCAGCACCGTGTTCTTTATAAAGCTTTGCCATCTTCATAAGCCAATCCATACCAGCTGGCTTTGCAGACATCCACCGCGAACCTGAAAAAATTGCAACCATATTATTCTCCTTTAAAAATTAAAAGAAAATTTTTTCATAGACGTAATATATAAAAAGGCTAAATTTTAGCTTCTTAATTAATAAATCTGTAATTTTTAATATTTTACATCCATAAAATACAGTCCATCTGGCGGGGCTAAAGCACCGCATCTAGATCTTTCCGTTGAGTTTAGTGCGTCACGGAAATTATTTACTGACCAACTCTGATCACCAACCAATTTGAGACTCCCAACAATTGACCTTACTTGGTGATGTAAGAATGATTTTGCTGAAAATCCGAAATAAATATTTTCATCTGATTTTGTAATTTGAAGTCTATCAATTGTCTTTATAGGACTGTCTGACTGGCAATGAGCAGAACGAAACGTTGTAAAGTCGTGTTTGCCTTCAATTGATGATATGCATTCCTTCATAAGATCTACATCTATCTCTTTATGCACATGCCATGCTCTACCCTTTTCAATAGTTAAGGGAGATTTACGATTAACTATTCGGTATAAATATTTTCTTTGAAGTGCATTAAAACGGGCATGAAATGTACTATCAACTTCATCAACTTCTAAGATAGCTATTGGAAAGGGGCGTAGATGATCATTGAGCGCATTTTTAATTACAAAAGGTTCAAGCTCTTTGTTATTGATATCAAAATGAGCGACCTGTCCCATGGCATGAACGCCAGCATCTGTTCTTCCGGCTCCGAAAATAGTCACAGTTTCCTCAAATAAATTTTTTATCGAATTTTCTATGGCCCCTTGTATCGATTGCCCATTGTCTTGCCTTTGCCAACCGATAAATGGAGTGCCATCATATTCAATTTTTATTTTGTATCTCTTCATTCAAGTATTGAGCCTACTGATATTTTATTGCCCAGTAAAAATTCTTCTATACCGCAACTTTGTTTGCCTTCTACCTTTAAAATTAATGGTCTAATTGATTTATTTCCACAAGCAATAGTCAGATCATCATCAAAAACTTTTCCTGGTTCAGCGTCAATATCAACCTCGATTGCTTTTAATATTTTTACTCTTTTATTTTTCCACATAAACCAGGCGCCTGGATTGGGATTGTATGCATTAATTCGTCTTACTATTTTTAAGGCATCCTCTTTCCAATCTATCTTAGTTTCTTGCTTAGATATTTTTTCTGCGTAAGAAGAGAGAGTATCATCTTGCTTCTGCATAATATTTTTGAATAAAGAGTCTTTGAAAAATTTTTCAAATAATTCAGCTCCCATTAATGAAAGCCTTGTTTCTAATTCTGTGTAACTCTCTGAAATATTAATTTTGATTTTGTCTTGTAAAACAATATCTCCGGTATCTAATCCCTTGTTCATTTTCATAATGGTCACTCCAGTCATTTCGTCTCCTTCAATCATGGATCTTTGAATAGGTGCTGCCCCTCTCCATCTTGGCAAAATCGAGGCATGGAGATTATAGCATCCAAATTTTGGAAGATTAAGAATCTCTTCAGGGAGTATGAGGCCATAGGCAATAACAACTATGAAGTCAAGATTCATATCTTTGATAAATTTAATCTCTTCTGGAGAACGTAATTCTTTTGGTGAATATAACTCTAAATTATTCTCTTCTGCATACAACGCTACTGGTGACTTTGAAATTTGCATTCCGCGATTAGCTTTTTTAGACGGCGATGTGTATACACCTTTGAGCTCATGTCCACTCGTAATAATTTTTTGTAAAGTGGGTATAGAAAAAGGGGCTGTACCCATAAAAAGAATTCGAAAATTAGTCATTTTGATTAAGCGACGATGCGCTCTTTACTCGATTGTTTTTTTGATTTGATTAATTTTTTAACAATCATATTTTTTTTCAAATTTGATAAATAATCAATAAATAGAATGCCTTCAAGATGATCCATTTCATGTTGGATACAGGTAGCGAGAAGTCCCTCCGCGTGCAATGTTGCCTTCTTTCCATTGTAATCTAGGTAGCTTACCTCACATTCCTCAGGTCTATCAATTTCAGCGTACTGATCAGGAACTGAGAGGCAACCCTCTTCATATGTTGACATATTCTTTGTCTTTACTTTAATTTCAGGATTAACAAAAAAATAAGGTTCTTTCTTTCCGTCTTCATTTCTCCAGCTGATATCCATCACTATTACTCTTAGAGGAACTCCTATTTGTACTGCGGCTAAACCAATACCAGGAGCGTCATACATAGTATCAAGCATATCATCCATTAATAATTGGATATCTTTTGTTACTTCCTTCACTGGAGTTGATACCTGCTTTAAAAAAGGATCTGGAGCAGTAAGGATTTTCTTTATAGCCATAAAACTTAGATAGGCTAACTTAGTTACTAGGTCAAGATTGAATAGAAAAATGACTGAAAAACAGACACAACTATATTTTCTGGCGAGCGCTTAAGGCAGCTGCGATAGTGCCTTCATCCATATAATCTAGTTCTCCTCCTACTGGGACACCATGTCCTAAACGGCTTACAACTATATTTTTTTGAGACAAAGTATCTGCAACATAATGTGCGGTAGTTTGGCCATCTACAGTTGCACTAAGAGCTAATATTACCTCTTCCACTTCATCACCACGCACCCTATCGATTAACTTTTTTAAATTAAGATCCTCAGGACCTACACTATTTATCGCAGATAAATTACCCCCAAGAATATGATACATTCCATTAAACACTTCTGCTTTTTCTAGTGCCCATAAGTCAGCAATATTCTCCACTACACAAATTTGTTTTTTTGACCGTTTCTCATCATTACAAATACTGCATGGGCTATGCAAATCGATGTTTCCACATACTTCACATGTGATAATTTTTTCACTGGAAGATAGAAGTGCTTCTGCCAGAGGTATCATTAGCTGTTCCTTTTTTTTTAAAAGGTGTAAAGCTGCCCTACTTGCTGACTTTGGACCAAAGCCAGGCAACTTACTTATTAATAATATCAGTTTATCAATTTCTGAATTCGAAGATCGGGATCGCATTTTAAAAAGGCAATTTCATTCCTGGGGGAAGTTTTAATCCTCCAGTAACTGAACTCATTTCATCGGCTATCTTTTTTTGTATTTTTTCTTTAGCATCATTAAATGCTGCCATAATAAGATCTTCTAATATTTCTTTTTCATTTTTATCAATGACACTGTCATCGATATTAATTGAGGTTACATTATTCTTACCATTAATTGTAACCTTTACAATTCCACCACCAGCAACACCTTCTGCCTCAAGTGTTTCAACTTTCTGTTGCGCATCTGCCATTTTCTGTTGAAGCTCTTGGGCTTGCTTGATCATGTTATTAAAATTATTCATGCTACTATTCTTCTAAATTCTCCACTTTTGTACCAGGAAAAAAGTCAACAATTTCCTTTAGTTTTGGATCCATTTCTTTGACTTCTTTAACTTTTATACTTTCTACGTTATTGGCCTGATTTTCAACCAAATTGTTTAAATCACCAATCAGCTGATCGGGTTTTGGAATATCATTTAAATAAATAATTCTAATTATCAGCATTTCGAGAGCAGAAATTGGAGAAAATGAGTCCGATACCTCACCCAGTCCTTTATTGAGCATTTGCCAAAACATTGAGAGCGTTGGTAAGTCAACATTATCTGTAATTTCCTTAACTTCTTTATACTCTGCTTCAGTCAGTGAGTTTTTTACGCCTTGATCAGCATTTATTTTTACCATGGATATGTCATGAATGGATGAAATTAAATCACGAACAATTACAGATGGATCAGCTCCATTATCATAAAAAGAATTAATCATTTCAATACACTTGATCGTCTCACCTGAAGTCAATAATTTTATAAAATCGATTATTTCTGTAGGATCGTTTAATCCTATCATTTCTTTTACTTTGCTTTCTGTTAACTCTTTATCAGAGAATGTAATTGATTGATCTAAAATTGATAATCCATCTCTAACTGAACCGTCAGCTGCACGTGCAATAATTTTTAATGAGCCCTCGTCAAATTGCACACTTTCCATATCGCAAATTTTCTTTAGGAAAGAAATTAAATCTTCAGGCTCAACTCGTTTAAGATCGTATCTTTGACATCTAGATAAGATTGTTGTTGGAATCTTTCTCACTTCAGTCGTCGCAAAAATAAATTTTACATGCGGTGGTGGCTCTTCTAAGGTTTTAAGCAATCCATTAAAAGCTGCTGTAGATAACATATGAACTTCATCAATAATATAAACTTTATATTTGGAAGATACAGGTGAGTATTGGACACCCTCAATCAATTCTCGTATATCAGCAATACCCGTTCGTGACGCTGCATCCATTTCATATACATCAACACTCCTGGACTCTGTTATAGCAATACAATTTTCACAAACACCGCATGGCTCTTTTTCATCATTTGAGTCTATATTCATACAATTTAATGATTTAGCAATTATCCTTGCTGTTGTAGTTTTTCCAACACCTCTCACGCCTGTAAGCAAATACGCGTTGGCAATACGGTCTGTCTCAATTGCTTTTTGAATAGTTTGAGACATGAGGTTCTGACCAATAAGTTCACTAAACTTTAATGGTCGATATTTTAGAGGGATTGGTAAGTTTTTTTGTTCTGACATCTATCTATATTAATTCTGTGGGAGATTAAAGTAACCCAAATATCATCGTTGCGGCTGCTTCTTTTCAGACCTGACCGGATTGGCGAATAACTTGTCTACTCAATCTCCCAAAATATTGTAGCATACGATCATTAAATGTTGTTTATTAAATAAATAAAATCATGAGTAAAATTGTATTTGCAAATAATCCTCTAGATAGAATGTCTAGTATTAGAAGTGATAAAGAGTGGCAAAAAACCTCAATGAGCAGCTCTGATGCGAGATATATTATTTTTGACTCTGGCAAGCCTCTCATTCAAGTAAGCAAAGAACCAGGAAGTAATTCTACAATATATTTAGCTAAGTTCGACTCGATTAAGAAACACTTTGAAGCCTGTCAGGTTATCTTTCTCGGTGAAATGAAAAGTATAAAATATTATGCTATAGATATTACTAAGGAGCGTAGTCATTTTGATATAGAAGTTTTTATTGGATGTAAATTTATCGATTTAAGATCTATTGCTCAAAGCTTATCACCTGAAGATACAGGAATTCTTGCTCAAGCCAAATCAATGGTGGAGTGGAATGCTGTTAATATTTTTTGTAGTCGGTGTGAAAATTCAAAACTCAAAACAGTCGATGCTGGCTCTAAAAAAGTTTGTGTTAACTGCAAAACCGAATTATTCCCTCGCGTGGACCCTGTCGTTATCATGCTGCCCATTTATAATGAAAAATGTCTTTTAGGGCGTCAGTCGATTTTTCCCCCAAGAATGTACTCTGCTCTGGCTGGCTTTCTCGAACCAGGAGAAACTATTGAAGATGCAGTTATAAGGGAAGTGAAAGAAGAGGTGGGCCTTAATGTAACCAGCGTTGAGTACAAATTTACACAGCCATGGCCTTTTTCTTCACAATTGATGATTGGATGTTTTTCAAATGTGGATGATGACAAAACTAATTTAGATGAAGATGAGATTGAACATGCAGTTTGGTTATCTCGCGAAGATATAAATCGAATTTTTGTTGGCAAAAGCCTTGACAGAATCTGGATTCCTCCCGCTATGGCTATAGCTCATCAACTTATTGTTGAATGGTTACACAGTAAATAAATTATTGGTTCCTGTAGGAATGTTTTGGGTAAACGCCTAGAACCTGAAGTTTTTCTGTATAGAATGACAACTCTTCTAGAGCTCCTTTAACAGAACTATCATCAACGTGACCATCAAGATCAATATAAAACTGTGCTTTGTTGAAATCACCATCAACAATAAAGCTCTCGAGCTTTGTTAAGTTCACTCCATTAGTCGCAAATCCTCCAAGTGCTTTATATAATGCCGAAGGCACACTTCGAACTTCAAAAATACAGCTCGTTAAATATGATAATTTTGTATCTCTTTCCTGCTGTGCGCCTTTTGACATAATGAGAAATCGTGTCGTGTTATGTTTCATGTCTTGAATATCTGACTCTAAAATATCTAATCCGTAAATTTCCGCAGCTAAGTGGGAGGCAATTGCAGAGTCCTCATCCGTACCTATCTCACTTATATGTTTAGCGGATCCAGCAGTATCAGCCATTACAATAGGAGTAAGATTCAATCTTTGTATTGCTGATTGACATTGGCCAATAGCCATTGAGTGACTTCTTACAAATTTTATCTCATCAATAGAAGTCCCTTTTTTTGCGAGCAGCTGATGCTTGACATTCTGAAAATGTTCAGCATAAATTTTAAGATCATAATCTCCTAATAAGTAATGAATATCAGCTACACGACCAGCAACTGAGTTTTCAACGGGTATCATCGCTAAATCTACTTCCTCTTCCCTAACACAATTTAACGCTGCTTCAAATGTTCTACAGGGAACAGATTCATAATCTGTCAT
>OZSS01000848.1_pt1 | contig 14698 bp, 13 predicted proteins | sample 1779911 | NCBI WGS metagenome assembly OZSS01 (sample SAMEA2603589, study PRJEB24840) | metagenome | biome: Water; feature: Photic zone; material: Seawater sample | place: Mediterranean Sea | collected 2013-11-12 | depth 10 m | reverse complement strand
TTACCATCCTATGCTCACGCTGTAGGTGCAGTCTATAGAAACTCAGACCCATCAGATATTGTAGTCACTGCAGCTGGAGGGTTAGTTGGCGAAGTGGTTCAAATATGGAAACCTAAAGAACTAAATACTTTTGAAACTGAATGGGGTTTTAGTTGCATGAGTTATGAGATATCTGGAGCACTTGGAATTAAAATGGCTAAACCCGATCAAGACGTAGTAGTCTTTGTTGGAGATGGTTCTTACTTACTGAATAATAGTGACATATATAGCTCAGTTCTTTATGACCAAAAATTAATTATCATTGTTTGTGATAATGGGGGACACATGGTTATCAATAGACTTCAACTAGCAAAAGGTGGAAAAGAATATATTTGTAATCTTCGAGCTGCTAGAGCTACCAATCTCCAATTTGTAAATTTTGAAAGTCATGCAAAAAGTATGGGAGCCAATGCAGAGACAGTAAGTTCTACATCTGAGTTAGAAGCAGCATTCAAAAGAGCTAAAGATTCAGATAAGACATATGTCATAGCAATAAAAACTCATGGCTATGAATGGTTAGAGGGAACAGCTTTTTGGGAGAGTCCAACTCTTCAAGATCCAATTACTGAGGATAACAAAAAAGCCTTAGATGATTTTGAGACTGGAAAGAGCAAACAACGCAAAGGCGTATAATTTTTGACTTTTAAAAAAAAAATTGTCCTCATAACAGGTGCTGAGTCTGGTATTGGAAAAAGTACATCTAAAATATTCCTAAATAATAACTTCAGAGTTATAGGAACTAGTCTTAAAAAGAACAAAGATAAATACATCAAAGATTTTGATAATTATCAAATAGACATCACTAACAACACAGAGTGGAGAGAACTAGCTTCTATTATCCGCAAAAAATATAGCAAAATTGATGTTTTAGTTAACAGTGCTGGTGTGAGATTAAGTGGAAATTTAGAGACAACCTCTATGAATGATTGGTCCTATCACTTTAATAATAATGTAACGGGCACCTTTTTAGCATGTAAATATATCCTACCATTGCTCAAAAAAAGCAATAAATCCTCCATCATAAATTTAGCTTCCATAAACAGTATCAGAGGAGTTAAAAATATGTTGGCATATGCAACATCAAAGAGTGCAATAGTATCTTTTACTGCTTCTTTAGCTTTAGATTTATCCAAACATAATATAAGAGTTAATGCTGTTGCTCCTGGTGCCATAGATACCCCAATGCTCGCTTCTTTTAAAAAAGATCTAACATCAAAAGAGTACCAAAAAAGAATGCGTGATAATCACCCTATTGGTAGGATTGGTAAACCGGAAGAGGTGGCAAGTGTAATTTACTTTTTAGCAAGTGAAGCATCGTCCTTCATGACAGGTTTAACGATACCAGTAGATGGTGGAAGAAGCATTAGGTAAATTTTTTAATTTTCAAATTTCAAAATAGTAACATCTGCCTGTTTCATATTTTTATATCAATATGCATCTACGACTATATCTTAATTTAAATTAAATATTTTGAAAATTCATAATAAGATTTTTTTGGTATTCTGTTAAAATTATCAAAATCAACATAGACCAAACCAAATCTTTTAGTGTAACCAAAAGCCCATTCATAGTTATCAAGTAAAGACCAAGCAAAATATCCCTTAACAGTTAATCCTTCTCTTAAACATTTTAAAATTTCTTTTAAATGCAGATCGAAAAATTCTATTCTATCATCATCATCAACTTCTTCTTTTGAATTCAGTTTATCATCATTAGCCATTCCATTTTCTGTAATATAAATTGGAATTTTATCATTATATTCTTTATTAATTCTTTTTATAAAATAGCTTAATCCCTCAGGGAAATATTCCCAATCCATATCAGTTTTTTTTAGAGAACCGCGAAGTGTTTTATAATTGATACCATCTTCAGACTCGTGATATTTAATAATAGATCTTGTGTAATAATTAAGACCAATCCATTTTAGAGGATGAGAGATGACTATTAAATCGTTATCATAGTTTTTAGGTAAATAATCCCCTAAAACACTTAAGGCTAATTCAGGATATGTTCCTTTAAAAATAGCATCTGAAAACCATCGATTATGAATACTATCAAATAATTTCGTAGCATTTAAATTTTCTTCTTTTTGATCTAATGGTTCGCCATATTGATTATTTAAAACTATACCAATTTCATGAGAATTATTAGATTTTAAAGCTTCAACAGATAGTCCATGTGCAAGTAAAATGTTATGCATCGTTGATACTGCTGACTTAAGATTCTGCTTACCTGGCGCATGTTCACCTAAATAATGACTAAGCCATGAGACGCACCATGGTTCGTTTATGGTTGCTATTTTTTTAAATAAGTCCCCATATTGCTGAGATACAAAGTATGAAAATTCAGCAAAACGCTTACATGTATCTTTGTTTTCCCAACCCTCAATTTTTGAGAAACGTACTGGCAAATCCCAATGATAAAGTGTGGGAAATGGCTCTAAATCATTCTCTAAAATTTTATCCAATAGCCTCTTGTAGAAATCAACTCCATCCATATTAATGTCATTATTATTTTCTGGGAATAGTCTCGGCCATGAAAATGAGAAACGATAAGCGTTAAACCCAAGATCCTTAATGAGTTTTATATCTTCCTCAAAATATTCATAATGGTTACAGGCGTTTAGACCATCAATTCCATTTAATTTTTTTCGGGCAAAATCATCCCATATAGACTTGCCACATCCACCATATTTATTACCTTCTATTTGATAAGACGAAGTGGCGGTACCAAAGATAAAACTAGAAGGAAAATTTTTTAGAAGAGAGAGATTATTCAATTATACTATTGTAAATATCCCAAATATTCTTTTTGAAATGCTATCATCGTATCAATCAAAGAGGTTACTGAATTAGGATTTTCTACAAGTGGATCGGCCAGAAGGGCGTGAATAGCTGTTTCCTTTGACTTATTCAGTATAGCTTTAGTTGTCAATTGAATTGTTCCTACTTGCGAATTAAGAAGTGAGCCAAAAGACTCCGGATAATTCTCTAACTTTCTACCGTGTATACCTGTCTTATTAATTATGGCTGGTACCTCAACTACAATATCTTTTGGAAGACACTCAATAAAATTATTGTTCCTTATATTTACAGCATGTTCCAACATGTTCAGATCTGCTACAATACTTTCAATAATCGGTATAGCTCTCTCATGAGGCTTGGGGTGACTCATATCAAAAAACCTCTCATAACCGTCATTGGAGAAAAAAGATAAACACCTTTTTTTGTATTTATCATAAAAGTCTAAAATACCATCATGATCGGCAACACTATAGGCCCAAGATAAATATTCACCTAAATGACTATCTGTAGTAATTGGAAGATATCCATATCTTTTAAATAGCTCAAAGAATAAACCTCTTTCGGCACCTGGATTAGAAAAAAATCCTTCATGATCATTTACCAAATCAGAATAATAGTCTTCGAAGTTTTTATTTATTGAAGGATATCCATCTTTATTAGAGTCTTTATATTTTGCACTCAGTAAAATACTTAAGTGATTTAAACCTCCTGCCTCAAACTCAATATTGTCTATATCAGTTTCCATCAACGAAGGTAGCTGGCGAGTCATTGAAGCAATCTCATGACACAGTCCAGTTATTTTTAAGTTTGGGAAACGAGTATTCAACGCATGACATATTCGTTGCATAGGATTTGAATAACTAAATACAAATGCTTCCGGACAAATTTTTTCAATATCTTCACAAATTTCTATGATCACTGGCACTTGACGCATCGCATGAAACATCCCGCCGGGCCCCCCGTTTTCTCCGTAGACTTGTTTGATGCCATACTGAAGGGGCACTTTCCAATCTTGCTCCCAAAGTTCAAATCTATTCCCCACCTCTATTGATATAAGACAAAAATCAGCCTGTTGTAGGGCATCGGTTCGAGAGGTTGTCGACTCAATATTAAAGTCTACTCCAAGTTTCTCTTTAAAAGATAAAGCAATTTCATGGGTATTTTTGAGGGTTTCAGGATTAATGTCATGAAGCACTAATGTTGAGCCAGAAAGAATTTTAGACTTAAAAAAATCACCTACGATACCAAGGCCAAAATTAGTACTCCCGGCACCTATTATTACTATTCTATTACTCACCCTTTTATTGATCCTGCTACTAATCCTCTTATAAAGTATCTTTGAAGAGAAAAGAAAATAAATAATGGCACAGCCATTGAGACAAATGCACTAGTTGTGAGTATTTCCCAGTTTTCTCCTCTAGATCCAAGCAGCTCCTTTAATTTTGCTGTCAAAATAATCTCACTGGGGTGTTTGTCTAAAAAGACCAATCCTACTAGAAGATCATTCCATACCCATAAGAATTGTAGAATAAATATAGAGGCAAAAGCAGGGACTGATAAAGGAACAACGATTTTGATAAAGGTATCATAGTGAGTGGCACCATCTACTTTTGCTGCCTCCATCATTTCTTGAGGAAGGGACTTCAAGAAGTTCCATAACAAGAATGTTGTTGAGGCTAAACCAAATCCTGTATGTGCCATCCAAATCCCAGGGAATGATTTTGCAGCTACTCCAAAGAGAGCACCAAAGTCATTATAAATTGTTAATATAGGTATTAGTGACATTTGTAATGGAACAACAAGAGAGGCAATTATTGTTGCTAACAAAATATCTCGACCGTAAAATTTCATCCAAGTTAGGGCATACGCAAAAAAAGAGCAAATAATAAGAGGTATCAAAGTAGCGGGAAGTGCAACAGCAAACGTATTCAAAAATGCTTGCCCTAAACCCTCTTGAAATAGAACCTCTTTATAGTTGTCTAAAGTAAAACTTGGGGGACTCTTGGCTGATACAAATACTCTTTTACCTTTTTTCTTCTTAAATTCATTTTGTGATTTCCAAATATAGTCACCATTTTCTAATACAGTAATTTCAGTTCCATCTTTAAATAACGCAGTTTCACCCACTTCATATTCATCAATATTTTTTGAAGTCACACCAAATCGGAATATTTCTTTTCCTTTGTTTTCTCTAAATAAATTACTTTTAATGTAATAATATTCTCCCTCTTTAATTTGCGCATCGTTGCCTTTAGTTCGGTATATTTCATTCACTTCCGTTGTTGTGAAAGAAGTCCACCACCCACTTATTGCCAGGACATCTTTGTCCCTTAAAGAGCTTATAAATAATCCAAAAGTTGGAGCAATCCATGCTATGACAAAAATAAGCAATAAAAGTTGTGAGAAAATTGAGGTTATTGTTAATTTTTTCATACCTTTTGATCTTGTCTGTGCTTATATAAGTTCCATGCTAATATGGGAATAACACCTATTAATATACAAAAAGCTAGGACACTCCCTCTGCCTGTATCCCCGCCACCTCGAAACATCCAGTCATACATCAAGTTTGCCAAAACTTCAGTCTGCCACTGCCCATTTGTCATGGCATAAATAATGTCAAATACTTTTAATACCAAGAGCGTTATTATTGTCCAGATTACTAAAATCGTTTGTTCTAAGTAAGGAATAATTATTTTCCAAAAAATTTTTAGTTCACTAGCGCCATCAATTCTTGCAGCATCCAATGTTTCTTTAGGAATAGTTCTTAGCGCAGCACTAAAAATTACTAAAGCAAGGCCAGTTTGTATCCATATCATGATTGCCATTAAAAAAAAATTATTCCAAATTGGGATTGTCAACCATGCTTGAGGTTCAAAACCCAAAGCTACTGCAATAGCATTGAGAAGACCAATTTGTTGATCGCCTGGTCCCCTATAATCGTACATAAATTTCCATATTACGCCCGCTCCAACAAACGAAATTGCCATGGGCATAAATATTATAGATTTAGCAATTGACCCCCACCATACCCTGTCTGCTAAATTTGCAATAACTAAACCAAAAAATGTGCTAAGAGTTGGCACAACTATTAACCAACCTAAATTATTAATTATACTTCTTTTAAAATCGGGATCTTTGATCGCCCATGCATAGTTATATAGACCTACAAAGTTTTCTCCTAATTTATCATAAAAACTTAATCTTATTGTTTCAAATACTGGGTAGATGATAAAGACGAACAAGACTATAAATGCAGGCCCAATAAAAATAACAACTCTTAATGAGTTTTCTAAAGCAAATTTTCTTGAAGATTTAACTCTAAAATAATCTAGTAAAAAATTTGAAAAATGAAAAAAAGCTACAAAAAAAAGAACACCAATAAGAACAGTTACCGCTAAAGAAAATATACTCATAAATTGTATTAAGAGAAACTAAGGGCAAATATACTATTTGCCCTTAGAGAAGAAAATTACTTTTTATTGGCCAGCTTCCCAGCTAGCTTGTATCTCGTCTGCGACGTCCTTAGCTGATTTACCATTAGTGTAATCAACCATACCAGTCCAGAAAGATCCTGCTCCAACCCAACCAGGCATTAGGTCTGACCCGTCAAACCTGAAAGTTGTTGCATTCATTAGTATTTCATGCAGACCTCTAAATGTATCGCTAGAGTATTTACTAGTATCCACATATTTATGAGGTGTTAAAAAACCACCTTTTTCCATGAATCTTTCATTAGCTTCAGGGTGAAGTAAGAATTTCATGAATTCAGTTGTTATAGGTCTGGAGTTAGTAGGGGCCATTAAAGTTCCCGCACCTAAAACAGGTTTACCTAGGTCTTGAGATGCGAAAGGTGGAAAGTAAAAGAAATCATAATCCACACCAGCCTCTGATCCTTCAGGGAAGAATGCAGGAATAAAGCTAGCTTGTCTGTGCATCATGCACTCAGCAGGAGAGCTAAATAGACCATTTGGTGAGTCTCTAAAGTCAGTTGTAGCAACAGCTTTAGTTCCACCATTAACGTAGGAGTCGTTTAAAGCTATTGAACCAAAAAACTCCATAGCGTCTATTACTCTTTGGTCGTTGAACTTCATGTCATTAGAAACCCACTGATCATAAGTGTTTGGTGAATGGGTTCTTAGCATGATATCTTCCATCCAATCAGTAGCAGGCCACCCAGTGGCACCCCCTGATCCTAAGCCAATACAAAAGGGAGTATTCCCATCACTAACCATTTGATCGGCTAATGTAAGTAAGTCCTCCATAGTTGTAGGTATTTCATAACCGTTGTCTTCAAAATTATCTGGAGAGTACCAGACTAAACTTTTAACGTTTACTCTATAAAAAACTCCGTAGAACTTGTCGAATCCAGCTGGATCTTTATAAGTCGTAAGATCAACCCAAGACTGACCTGCAGCGTAGTTATCAAGAACCATTTGTTTTACATCATTGCCTAAAGGTGAAAGACAACCAGTGGCTGCAATATTTGCTGCTAATCCTGGTTGAGGGAATACAGCGATATCCGCTGGGCTTCCTGCTTGACAGTCAATATTAATAATTGATTCAAACTCATCAGAACCTCCGTACTCGACAGACGCTCCTGTTGCTGCTTCAAATATTGATATGACATCCCTGAAATCATCATCTTGTGGTGCCAACCATGGACCAAAGATTGTTAGTTTTTCTCCCGACAGGTCAGGGCCTGTATAAGCGTGAGAACCAGCATTTGCATAGCTTGCCCCAAATAGAGAAAGCGCAATTATTGCTGTAAGCGTTTTTAATATTTTCATAGAAATCCTCCTCCTAGAAAATTTGACTTTAAAATGTAACAAACTGAATATGATTTCAAATAGCAAAAAGCCGTTTTACTATGCATTTTTGGAATGGATTTAAAGTCAATAATATCAACGTTTATTTCCATTAAATCTGTTTTGTTATGGGTTTAAATAGATTAGTAATGTTTAAAATTAATGCTTACTTATACTATCATATTTTTTTTGTATCGATTCAGGCCACACAGATTTCATGTAAGCTAAGATAGACCAGATGTCATTGTCATTTAGCTTGTCGTTTCCCTGCATCTTACCATCGTAGTTTTCATTATAAATTTTAAATCCATACTTGATTACGCTAAAGAGCTGTTCTTGACTGTGATGCCATGTGTGACCTGTACCATTTAAAGGTGGAGAAAGGTTATGCCCATCTTCATCTTTTTTTGTGCTCCAGTTAGGTTGACCTTGTAAATTATCTCCATGACATGATGCACAGTGAGTTACATAAAGAGATTTACCTAAGTTAATTTGACTGATTAATGTTTCATCAATCTCCACTTTAGTTGTTTCGTTATTTTTAGGCTCAATTGGATTGGGTTGTAAGAAATAAAGAAGAGTAATTATTATTACTGCTAAACCAATAATAAATATTAAAACTCTTTTTAAAAGATACGACAATATTTTTAGATATTAAATTTTCTAAGTAGATCTTGTAATTCTTCTATCTTTTGTTTTTTTTGTTTCTCATTTTTTTTCATAGCATCTACAACACAGTGATCAATGTGCTTATTGAGTATATTATTTTCAAGAGATTTTATTGCAGAAGTTATGGCTCTTGTTTGTTGTAAAATTTCAAGACAATATCTTTTTTCGACAATCATTTTTTCCACACCCTTTAGTTGGCCATGAATACGATTAATACGATGGATATTTTTAATATGGTCTGGATTTTTATTTATTTTAATTACATTTGACATATTAGTTATATATACTATATACCAGTATATAGTAAATAAAAAAATGTCTGTCTCAGCCCTCACTAACTTTAATTGGAAATGTAAACACACATGGAAAAAAAGTGCACACAACACTAAATGGTGTTTAATTGGATGTGCCATAGGAGATCTTGGCACAATATATTACTTTCAAATAAATGAGATTGCTTGGCCTACCTTGAATATAATGATTTTAGCAATCATTAATGGACTGATTACTAGCATAATCCTTGAGACAATAATTCTTTTAAGACAAAGTTTTTCTTTACGAAATGCAATTAGCACTGCTTTTGGAATGAGCTTTATTTCAATGGTCTCCATGGAAATAGCGATGAATGTTACAGATGTCATTCTAACGGGAGGGGCGATGCTTACGTGGTGGGTCGTTCCCATAATGCTTTTTGTGGGTTTTATAACTCCTTGGCCCTATAATTATTGGCGTTTGAAAAAGTATAATATTGCGTGTCACTAAAAAATTTCATTATTTTCCTCATATCTTCAACCTTTTTAATGCTAAACAACCTGAATGCCTCTCATGTCACCGTGGTTGATGGAGACACAATCAAATTAGGCGATGTTAAAATACGCTTTAGCGGAATAGACGCCCCTGAAATCAATCAGACATGTGTTGCAAGTGAAGGGAAGGTTGCATGTGGAAAAATATCAAAAGACATTCTAATTGCAAAAGTTACAAATAATAAAATTAGTTGCACAGATGAAGGAAAAGACGTTTATGGAAGAGTTTTGGGTGAGTGCTTTGTCAATGGAGAGTCATTAAGTAGTTATTTAGTCAGAGAAGGTTTTGCATTTGCATACAGAAAATATTCAAACAAATATATACAAGACGAGGAATACGCCAAATTCAATAATCTTGGTATGTGGTCCATGGAATTTGAATATCCCTGGGATTATAGAAGCAATAATTAAATATTTTGTCAAAAATATATCTTTCCGTAATAATTTTCATTATTAATTTAAATTTTTATTCAAATTTATACTCGTCAGATCAAGATTACTGTGTGGGTTATTTAGAAGAAGTTTACTGGTCTTTGGACCCGATTGAAGAGATTGAGACAAGAGATCAAATTATACTCTTCTTCAATGAAAATTTTGAAGGAGCAAAAGGTTTAAATTATGACTTGTATTATGACTCGCAATCAAAACAGTTTTTAACTGACTTAAATGGTGTTGATATCAGTCAATACAAAAAAGTTAATTACCCTAATTTTGAAATCCTAGTGTTGGATGCATACATCAATCTATTTAAAGGAGACGGAACTAACTACTGTCCTGCTTTTTGGAATGATTGCTCTGAGCAGTCGTTAAACTCTTTTTTTCAAGCGTCTGAAGATTTTAGTAAAACTTGGAGCGGTGAAGAAAATGTTTTGAATTTTTTAAACGACTACTTTTTGGGACACCATTGCACCATGTACTTCGATAAGTCCATAGATCAAGGAATATTTATTAGTGACCTGAATATTTTAATTAGAGAATTAACAAAACAATAATGATTGCTACCTAAATCTTAAGTTTTTCTTTGAGAGCTCATTAATATTTGAAACTCCCATTAAAATCATATCTCTCTCTATTTCTTTTTTGAGATTGTTCAAAGCTATTTCAACCCCTTTTTGACCCCCTGCAGCTAAGGCGTAAAGATACATTCTACCTCCCGAACAGGCTTTAGCGCCTAATGAAAGAGCTTTTAAAACATGAGTTCCTCTTTTGATACCACCATCGCATATCACATCAATTTTATCACCAACAGCATTAACAATTTCTTCAAGTTGATCAAAAGGTGATCGAGATCCATCTAATTGTCTTCCACCATGATTGGAAATCATAATAGCAGATGCTCCAACATCTACCGCTTTCCTGGCATCGTCTACAGACATAATACCCTTGATTGCTAGAGGCTTTCCCCATTTTTTATTAATGTCCTCAATCTTTTTCCAAGATAAGGAGTTGTCTAACATTTTTGTAAAGTAATCGCCAATACTGGTCATTACATTGGTGCCCTCAGTTACATGCTTTTTTAAACTACTTAATTCCCATTTTGGTTTCGTGAAATAATTAAAGGCCCAAGAAGGGTGTGTAGCGAAACTCATTATACTTTTTAAAGATAAATTTAATGGAATTGTAAAACCCGTATATAAATCTCTTTCCCTATTACCACCAACCGCTGAGTCAACTGTAATGGCCATTGTGTCAAAATTATGTTCTTTGCATTGATCAATTAAATAATTATTTAGTCCCTCGTCTTTATGCACATAAAGTTGAAATAATTTTGGAGTCGAAATTAATTTAGATATTTCCTCAATGCTCGCTGTTCCTAGAGAAGAAACCCCAAACATTGTTCCATATTTTTCTGCTGCCAGCCCAACTCCAATCTCTCCATCAGGGTGAAACAACCTTTGCAAAGCTGTTGGGGAACAATAAATTGGCATTTCTATTTTATGCCCCATTACAGTTGTAGACATATCGATATCTTTTACACCAGTTAACACATTAGGAATTAAGTCACATTTATCATACGCTTCGGTATTCCTTCGATAAGTTACTTCATCGTCAGCTGCGCCATCAATATAATGGAATATCGGTGACGGAAGTCTTTTTTTTGCTAGGTTCCGAAAATCTTCAAAGTTGTGACAATTGTTAATCCTACTGAACATGTCTTTATATTAAACAAAAATTAAGAATGTCTAAATAACTCTTTTTTATAAAGGCTCTGCTCCCAATTTTTGTAAATAGCTTGAAGAGATTGATTTTGATACTTTTTAATTACAACTGTTTGTAATTTATTTTTCTTATTAATATTAAATAAATTTGTAGCTCCAAGAGTAGTTCCTATTTCTCTCTTATTTTTTAGAACTATTTGTTTTTTTCTCAGTGATGAAAGTATCTTCATAATTGTAATATTTTTAGTAATTGGTCCATCAAGAATTATAGTATTTGAAGATTTCATTTGGTTTAAACAAAAATTAATTACAAACGAAATATATAAACAAATTAGATAATAAATTTGACCTTTGTTTAGCCCTTCATAAAAACCAATATTAATTTTATTTATTGAAAATCCTCCACCAGATGCATAGCTGGGATAAATCAAATAGTCATGAAAACTAAAAGTTTTAATAGCTCTAGTTTTATTTGAAATTTTAAATACTCCCATTAAATGATCATATTCTCTTCCACCCATAAATCTCATAGTTGGAACAGGTTTTCCAAAAACATCAATATTAGCTAACATGTCAAGACTAGGGTTAAGGTTTTTTAAAGGTGTTTTTTGATTAAATATGATGTACCAAGTTCCCGTTGAAACCAAGGTAAAATTTTTGATATCTGAATTTTTAAAATATAAATAGGACGCATTACTATCATGAATCCCATTTATAATTTTTAAATTTGACTCACCAATTTTTCTTTGTCCTATCGTATCCCATGCCTTCCTTATTTTTGGAAATTTCTTTTCCAATTTAATTTTTTTTACAAAAGAGGAGAGTTTATTTCTCTTAAAATCCCATAAATGCGTATGACAGCCTACATATGATATCTCAGATGAAAAACTAGAGGTGAGTTTCCAAACAATATACTGAGGGTAATTAAGGATGTACTTTGTTTCTTTGATAAGTTTCTGTTTTCTTTTATACAAATAGTAAATTTGCTGACCTATGTTAAGTCCATTTTCTAAAAAAGGGGAGAAACTCTCATTAAATTTAGGTGCTATTTTCTTATAACTATTAAATAATTTATCAAATTTATATTCATAATCAGTACAAGCCAAAAGCTCTTTATCATCATAACTTATTAGAGCAATAGAAGTTCCATGAGCGGTGCAAACAAATTTATCTAAATTGTGTTTTTTTCCAATGTATGTAATTTTTTTTAGAGCCCACTCAAATATAGAATTTGAATTTAAAATTTTTATACCATGTCTATAAATATTTTTTTGTTTTGTTCTAAAAAATTTTATTGTCTTATTATTTATACTATCAACAAATGTTAACTTAACGTTTGTTTTACCAATATCGAGGACAATATTTAGTTTCTTAGAAGACACCATTATCTAGTGAATGATGTTATATTACCTCCATCAACATTGATAATGTTTCCTGTTGACTTTTTTGATTTGGAACTTGCAAAGAAGTAAATTCCCTCGGCTATATCTTCTGGAAGTATGCTTACTTTCAATAAACTTCTGTTTTTGTAAAATTCTTCAACTTGATTAACGCTAATTTTATTACTGATTGCTCTTTGTTTGGTCCACTCACCTTGCCATATTTTTGAGTTTTGAATAACAGCGTCAGGGTTTACAACATTTGAACGAATTTTATGACTTGAACCCTCCAGCGCAATAGATCTAGAAAGGTGAAGCAAAGAACTTTTTGCTACACTATAAGCCGATGCTCCCTTTGATGCATTTAAGCTATTTTTGCTTGAGACAAATATAATTGAGCCTCCATTTTTTTGATCAATCATTTTTTGATATACTTCACGACTTATTAAAAAACATCCTTTTGATAAGATATCCATATTTTTATCCCAAAGTTTTGAAGATGTTTTTTCAAATAGTGCTGCGGATGCAAATCCTGCATTTGCAACTAGTATATCTATACCACCAAAAGCATTTACACTAATTGATACAGCTCTCTTAACATCTTGTTCGCTAGTAACATCCATCAATATAGAATGAACAACATCTTTGCCAAATTCTTTACTAAATTCCTCCTGTTTCGTATTAAGTGCTTTTTTATCTATATCAGTTAAAATTACACAACAACCCTCACTAAGGAATTTTCTTGCAGTAGCTGACCCAATTCCCCCAGCCGCACCTGTAATAAGAGCTACTTTTCCAGCTAACTCTTTTTCTGGAGGCATTCTTCTTAATTTTGCTTCCTCCAATTCCCAATATTCTATTCTAAATGCTTCTTTTTCAGTAAGTCCTGTGTATTTGCTTATACCCTCCGCGCCTTTCATGACATTCATTGCATTACAAAAAAACTCACTTGAGATACGGGCAGTTGATTTGTTTTTTGCAAAAGACATCATTCCATACTCAGGGATTAGAATTATTACTGGGTAGGGGTCCCTAAGGTTAGGAGATCCTTTGCTTTTATTTCTATTATAGTACTTTGTGTATGCTTCCTTATATTTTTCTAAATATGTTTTTACGATACTTTGGATTTTATTTTCATTTTTAATTAAATCAGACAATGGAGGTAAAACCATAGGCAATCTTTTTGTTCTGAGAAAATGGTCAGGGCAAGAAGTACCAATTGCAGCAACTTTTTTTAAATTTGTTGAGTTAACAAATTCTAAGGCGATATCTGATTTGTCTAAGTGAAGAATTTTTGAGTTTTCATTGGAGAGACTTCCTCGAATAGTTGTTATTAATTTTATCTCGAATTCAGGGTTTGATTTATTCTTGTACATGGGCTTTCCAAATGAATATTTTTTAATAGAGCTATTTAAATACACTTGAGCTCTTTTTATTAAGTCTACAGAATTTGAATAACACTCTTTACTACTATTCGACCATGTAAATAATCCATGATGACCAAGAACTATTCCAATAATACCTTTATTTTTATGAATTAAGTTCTCCATTTTTAATCCTAGGTCAAAACCAGGTCTTTGCCAATCAATCCAGCCAACACTATCTCCATAAACCTTTTTAATAATATCTCTTCCATTTTTCATTGTAGCTAAGGCAATAATTGAGTCCGGATGAGTGTGATCTACTTCAGGATAAGGTACATAGGCATGAAGTGGTGTGTCAATACTGGCAGCCCTTGGATTATTATTAAACGTACACATCGGGTAATATCCAACCATTTCATCCTCATGATTAAAGCCCCTGTAAATATTTTTAAGGCTATTAAATTTATCTAGATAAAGACTTGCAAAACCATCTTTTCTAATTGATCCTAAATCTCCTCCTGACCCTTTAACATATAAAATCTTTTCATTTTTTTTTGTTATAGGATCTTTCACAGAAATCTTGGAGGAGGTGTTTCCTCCACCAAAGTTGGTAACTTTTAAATCTCCACCAAGTAGGTTAGATCTTACTATTAGCTGATCAAGTTTAGATAAT
>OZSS01000846.1_pt1 | contig 14733 bp, 18 predicted proteins | sample 1779911 | NCBI WGS metagenome assembly OZSS01 (sample SAMEA2603589, study PRJEB24840) | metagenome | biome: Water; feature: Photic zone; material: Seawater sample | place: Mediterranean Sea | collected 2013-11-12 | depth 10 m | reverse complement strand
CTGTTAATACTAAATCCTGATGATAACGAGCTTAATAAGATTTTTTCGGAGTTAGAATTCGCAACAGTAAAAAATAATGACGAAAAAAATAAGGAGCAAAAGAAAGATTCAAAATATGAAACAGTTTTGTCTGAAAAAAGTTTAAAGAAGTGGGTAAAAAAGATAGACAAATCTAAAGCATTTGCAGTCGATACCGAAACGGATTCAGTTAGCACTGTTTCAGCAAATCTTATAGGCATTTCAATTTCTGTAAAAGAAAATGAAGGATGTTACATTCCTATAGGGCACTCATATGAAAATTGTCCTGAGCAGCTTTCCCTTGACTGTATTCAAAAAATACTAGGACCTGCTATTGAAAAAAATCAAAAAAAAGCTGTCGGCCAAAATTATGCTGATGAACCAAAAACAGTAATCTTCCTAACTTGTGATTTGACTGGCGTCCTACCTCCAGTATCAATACTCTCTAAAGAAGCTGCTGCCTATCATTTTTTAAGTGGATATACTGCAAAGGTTGGATCTACAGAAATTGGGTCATCTTCAGATATTGAATCAACTTTTTCAACCTGTTTTGGAGCACCATTTTTCCCACGACCTGCAGGTATTTATGCAGACCTTCTAATGAAAAGAGTCGAAAATTTCGGCTCAAAGGTTTTCCTTGTAAACACAGGTTGGACTGGGGGACCTTATGGAATAGGAAAAAGATTTGATATTCCAACTACTAGAAGAATCGTTAATGCAGTCCAAAACGGCGAGCTTGATGATGTTGAAACTCAAATGCTTAATGGTTTAAATCTTGAAGTTCCTCTATCGATTCAAGGAGTTGATAGCAACTTGCTAAATCCACGCGAAACCTGGGAAGATAAAAGCGCTTATGATGCTGCCGCTGCTGACTTAGTAAAATTATTTCAAAATAACTTTGAAAGATTTGATGTCAGTGAAGAAATAATTTCTGCTGGCCCTTCTGATCAATAAAAATACGAGAATGACTTTTAGCAGTAAACTTGCTGAATTAAAAGATAAGGGATTTTTTGAAAATATAGAAATTTCTAGGGGTATCGAAAAGGAGTCCTTGAGAGTAAAAAACAATGCTCAGCTGTCTCAAAGGAATCATCCAAAAGAACTTGGCTCTCCCTTAACTAATAAATTTATTACAACAGACTTTTCTGAAGCACTAATAGAGCTTGTAACCCCAACCTTCAATAGTGTTGATGAAGTTTATGAATTCCTTTTAGATCTTCACATCTTCACAGCTAATGCCATGGAGTCAGATGAGGTTTTGTGGTCTAATTCCATGCCCTGTTTTATTGGGGATGAGTCAGAAATAAGAATTGCTGAGTATGGCTCTAGCAATATTGGTAAGCTAAAAAATATTTATAGAAAAGGTTTACGGGTTAGATATGGTTCGATCATGCAGTGTGTAGCTGGTATTCATTATAATTTTTCAATTGATGATGACTCCCTTAGGTTGTTTAATAAAGATCTTAATAAAGAAACTAAATCAGATATTTATCTAGGCCTTATTAGGAATTTCAAAAGAAATTTTTGGTTCTTGCTTTACTTCTTTGGTGCTTCTCCTATCTTTGATAAATCTTTTGTTTTGGGAAGAAATCATTCAATCAAAAATACAAATAAATCAGACCTGTATGATGAATATGCCACTTCTCTTAGAATGAGTGAAGTTGGTTATCAAAGCTATCATCAAAAGGCTCTTGAAATTAAATATAACTCTCTTGATAGTTTTATAAAGTCACTGAAAAAAGGAATATTAGAAGAGTATGAAGTTTTTAAAAGCCTGGGTTTGTATGATGAAAATAATGAAAGGCAACAAATATCATCAGGAATTCTCCAGATAGAAAATGAACTATATGATTCTATTAGACCAAAGCGAAAAGGTGCTTCAGAGACTAGGCCAATAGAGCTTCTTTCAGCTAAAGGCATTGAATATGTTGAAGTTAGAGGAATTGATCTATCCCCAAATACTCTTATAGGAATATCTAAATCAGAAATGCGGTTGCTTGATGTGTTTCTTATTCATTGTCTAATTTCTGAGTCGGAATCATTAAGCCAGTCTGAATATGATGAAATGAACAAAAACTATGTGACTGCGATTCATTCAGGCTCACATCTAGATCAAAAACTTTCATTTAATGGTTCAGAGTTAAGTGTAAGAGATAAGATCTCAAATATTTCTGATGAGCTTTTGTTGATTGCTAAGGAATTAAATTCAGTTGATCCTGAGTTTGAAAAGTCAGTATCTGATTGTTTAAATATGGAAAATAAGAGCAGGCAGTTACTAAATAATATATTAGGAAGTGATAATAATTTTACAGAAAATATTTTGCAGGAGAGTATAGATAAAATGAATTCATTGAAAAGTGCGAAGCTTAAAAATGAAACTATCTTAGAAAATGAAAGGTCTAACTCTGTTGAGTTACATAAAGAAATAGAAGCTAAAGAGGGTGTTGAATTGAATAAGTATGTGGAACAATATAACGACAAAGTAAGGGGATAAGTATGAAAGCATTACAATGTGTTGAGCTTGGAGGGGTAGATAAACTTGAAATTAATGAAGTCTCAAGTCCAGATGTAGGACCTGGACAGGTTTTAATAAAAGTTAAGGCCGCAAGTGTAAATTTTCCTGATGTCTTAATGATACAAGGTTTATATCAGTTTCAACCTCCACTTCCTTTTACGCCTGGCGGTGAAGCAGCTGGAATTGTTGAAAAGGTTGGTGAAGGTGTAGAAAGTCTCAAAGAAGGTGATAAGGTGTTTGCAATGACTGGTATGGGTGCTTTTGCAGAAAAGATTGTTGCACCAGAAGGGTCAGTAATGCCTATTCCTGAATCAATGGACTATGAAACGGCAGCTGCTCTTTCAATGACATATGGCACAACTTTATATGCACTAAAACAAAGAGCAAATCTTAAAGCAGGAGAGACATTGTTGGTTCTTGGAGCCGCAGGTGGGGTTGGTCTTGCCGCCATTGATTTGGGCAAAGCTATGGGAGCTAAAGTTATTGCAGCTGCATCATCTCAAGAAAAAATTGATATGTGCATTCAACATGGTGCTGATGAAGGATTCATATATCCAACTGGCGACCTATCAAAAGATCAGCAAAAAGAACTTTCAGGAAAGATTAAAGAGGTCACAGGAGGTGTTGGAGCCAATGTTATTTATGATCCGGTAGGCTCAAATTATTCTGAACCAGCGTTAAGGGCAATTGCATGGGAAGGCAGATATTTGGTAATCGGTTTTGCTGCCGGTGATATACCGAAAATTCCGCTTAATTTAGCTTTGCTGAAAGGATGCCAAATAGTTGGTGTTTTTTGGGGTGCTTGGACTGGGATTGATCCTGCAGGCAATAAAGCTAACTTTATGGAATTATTTAAACTTCATGGTGAAGGAAAAATCGCTCCTGAGGTTTCTGATAAATTCACGCTTGATAACGCTGCAGATGCTATAGCCCATCTGCAAAATAGAAAAGCAAAAGGAAAAGTAATAATAACTATATAAATTACTTCAGAGTCTTAGCCTTATTTAAGTTTTCGGTAATAATGGTAAGGGTTGCAAAGCGTTTAATATTAAATGAAATTATGCCGCTTGATTCAGACTTCCATTTAAATAATTTTACTACTGAGTATCTAGACAGTGAGGTTGCTAGGGTTTCTAAGCTTTAAATATTTATCTTAGCAACTGTGTTACAAATATCTTCATGGATACAAACTTCAGCGTATTGATCAAAGCTAGTTGGATCTTTGTTAATAATTATTAATTTTTTCCCATTTTGAAAAGCAAAACCTGGGAGTGAAGCAACGGGTTGTACCTGAAGAGATGAGCCCAACACGATTAAAATATCACTTTCAATGATTTTATCTTTAGATTTTTCAAAGTCATTCATATTCAAGGGTTGTCCAAATGAAATTGTTGCAACTTTTACCAAGCCATAACATCTGGGACAGTCTGGAGTCTCTGTGTCATCACGAATTGCTTTATGAAATGGCTCGAGATCAAGATTTATACCACAATCTAAACATTTAGATTTTGTTGCATTACCATGAACCTCTATTATTTTTTTTTCTTGTATTCCAGATCTGTGATGAAGGCCATCGATGTTTTGTGTAATTACATAACCTTTCTTAGCATCTAATATCTCTTTGATGAACATGTGCCCGCGGTTAGGTTGAATTTTTTTTAGGGTCTCATTAAGAGCTATATTTCTGCTCCATGAAAGACGTCTTGATTGATAGCTGTTCAAGAAGTCTCTAAACATGATCGGTTTGTTGGTCTTCCAAAAACCATTATCACTTCTAAAGTCAGGCAGCCCTGAATTGGTACTGATACCAGCACCCGTAAGAAATACAATATTTTGTGATTCTCTTAAAAGCTCTTCTATCTTGAGAATTTCGTCTTTTATCAATTGATATAGTTCAAATTACCAAGATTTTGCTTTATTTCCAGCTATATATTCCATTAGCATTTCTAGCTCTTCACATGAATTTGGACATAATTCTCTAAGTTTAGCCAAGTTGGCATTTGCTTCTTCTATTCTTCCAAGCTCTACAAATAGCTCACCTTGATATTCAATAGCTATCTTATTATCAGGGTCAAGATTAAGCGCCTTTGTATATAAAGACTCAGCCTCACTATAGTTCTCAAGTTTTCTATTGGTAAATGCTAAAAGAGTCCACCCATCTGCATCCTTTTTTTTAGATTTTGTGTACTTTTTTAAGGTTTTAAGAGCGCTTTTATAATCTTCTTCTTTTAGCTGTTTAGTAGCTTTTTTATATAGGTCAGATGCACTTTCTTTGTCATATTTAGATGCATTTAAATCAAAAGAAATCATTAATGCTAAGGATAGAAAATAAATATGTAAATACTTCATATATATAATATAAGTATGTAAGTAAAAGAAAACAAGGGCTTATTGAGTGGTAACTGACTGATAGGTCAAAGAAAGTTTTGAAATATCGAAAGGGGGCCTAAAAAATCCAAAATATTCTGCATCCTTATTGATTAAAATTATATTGTTAACATGATTACTTAAGTCTTCGATAGAATGCATTTCATGTTTCATTGGTTTCACTTTTGCAACATTAAGTTGTGTTGTTAGGCTTAATAAAGTTGGTCTCTCTGCCCTCAAGCCAACAAAGCTGGAGTCGAATCTAGAAGCATAGAAGTTTATATCTTTTGCAGAATCCCTTTCAGGATCTATAGTAACTAAGATCCATTGCTTGTCATCAAGCTCAAAATCTTTTTCTCTGAGAGCGTTGATAAGTTTTCTTAATTCACTCATTGTTACTGGGCACTCTGAAGGACAGTTACTAAAACCAAAGTACATTATTGTCCATTTGTCCTGTAAGTCTGATTTTGTGAAGTAAGAGCCATCTTCTTTCTCTAAGCTGAAGTCTGAGAGTGCAATAGGTTGTTGCAACCTATAAAAGCCATTTATTAACAACTCTTCATTACTAAGTATTCTCGGGGCTGTTAGCTTGTTCACGAATCCAAAAAGTATTGTTCCTATGAAGACAAAAATAAGAAGTAAAGAAAGTCTTATATTATTTTTCATCTTAGATAAAGTGATCTACCAAGAGCGCAAAAAAGATAAGAAAAATGTAATAAATTGAGTATTTAAATGAAGTCATAGGATAATCATCGTCATCGGTTAAATACATCTTTATTGATGAGTATAAATAAAATAGCCCGAGCCCTAATGCTGAAAATAGATATATATTTCCTGACATTAATACGATAAAAGGAAGCAAGCTAACAAGCAATAATAAAACTGTATATAAAATAATTTGGAGTTTTGTAAATCTAACTCCATGCGTAACTGGCAGCATAGGTATAGACTCTCTTGCATAATCATCCTTTCTATAAATAGCAAGAGCCCAAAAATGTGGGGGCGTCCAAACAAAAATTATTAAGACCAAAAGAAGCGCATTTGGATCAATTGAATTAGTTACTGATGTCCACCCTAAAAGTGGTGGTGCTGCTCCAGCTAAGCCTCCAATAACTATATTTTGAGGTGTTGCCCTTTTTAAGAAAACTGTATAAATGAAAGCATATCCTATTAAGGAAGCTACTGTAAGAACTGCCGTAAGAGTGTTTACTTGGCTCACAAGTATAGCTGTTCCAGCGATCATCAACGCAAAGGCAAATAGGCTAGCATTGAAAGTAGTAATATCGCCTTGAGGGAGTGGGCGGTTAGATGTTCGAGCCATATTTGCATCTATATTTCTATCTATAATCTGATTAATGGTTGCAGCGGATGACGCACACAAGCCTATACCTGTCATTGAAATAATGACCAAATATATTGATGGAAGAGTCTTTGATGCTAGAAGCATTCCAACAATTGCTGTTATGAGCATCATTAAAACTACCTTAGGTTTTGTAAGCTCAAGGTAGTTTTTTAAAACATTCATTTTTTGAAAGCTAAGTAATTAACAAGCAAAGTAACCAATAGTAACATTGCTGCAATAAGATTATGAGCAATTGCAATATACAAAGGTAGAACATAGACCACATTCATAATTCCTAAAGAAATTTGAAGCAGCAAAACTAGTCCCAGTGTTGATGATAATGGAGCAGCATTCGTAAACCATAAACAGCCAATCAAAATTAACATGAAAAATGTTAGAACGAGGGCTGTAACTCTGTGTGAATAATGTATCGCAACTCGCGCTGGGTTCTCTAAAAGTCCGTAAAGATAGTTTGGTCCGACTTCTTGTTTAAGATTAAATCCTGATTCGAAGTCCATCTCTGGATAGTAGCTACCCTGACAAGTTGGAAAATCAGGGCATGCGAGTGAAGCATAATTAGTGCTTGTCCATGCACCAAGAAATATCTGAGCAAGCAAAACAACCAAACAAATTAATGCAAGATACCTATATTTCCTAATATCAATATAGCTTAAAAATTTGAAGTCGGCTGCCTTTAGAAATATAAAAAAGAATAAACTCAGCGTTATAAAACCACCAAAGAGATGGCCTGTAACTATTATAGGAAGGAGTTTTAAGCTTACAGTCAAGTAACCGAAAAGACCTTGGCAGGATATAAAAAATAATAAAAAGATTGAAAGATTCCTTAATGAACTATCGACTTTATGCCTGATTGCAAAGAATACAAGAAAGATTGCAATAAGGCCTAGCATGGCAGCAAAATACCTATGAACAACTTCCGGTATTGCTTTATCGATCTCGTATGGAAAAGTAGGATACCTGCTTTCAGCAAGTGCTATTTCTGCGTCAGTTGTTGGAAAAGTTACAAATCCATAACATCCCGGCCAATCTGGACAACCCAGGCCCGCATCTACAAGTCTTGTCCAAGCTCCTAAAGCAATTACAACAATTGCAAATAGTCCTCCAAAAAGAGATATATTTCTTATATTTATCATATTAGTACCTTTAAGTCTTTGAGAATTTTTTTAGGAGTTAGATCATTTGGAAAGTACATAACAAGTCTTCCATATGGATCAATTATAAAAATGTAACTTGAGGAAATAACTGGTTCGTCAGATAAATTTAATAAAAGATCTTTAAATCCTGATTCTGCATCAATAAAAATTTCTTGTCTTGGAAAATCATTTTCAATATTCTCAAGAAAGCTATCTTCTGGTTTGGTCTCAAAGAAAACAATTCTTTTCACTCTATTAATATCTCTATTGAGAGCCACATTGAGTTGTTTCATTAACCTACTGTTTTCTAAAGTTTTACCTTCGTTATTGTGATAAATTCCCATTACCCACTTACCATCTTCAAAGTCCAGCTTAGAGTTTTTTATTGAAGATATTTCCATTCCTGTAACGTCTGTAAACTCATTGAAAAATATACCATTATTTTTGGTAGCTTCAGGCCCAAAACCGAATCTAAAAGCAAGCGTGGATGAAACAATTACTATTAAAGGTGTCAGCAATAGAAAGAGTAAGAATGATTTTTTATTCATTTGATGATTTCTTCAAAAAATATAAATACATAATTGATAATGCTATGAACATTGCAAACCATTGACCGGCGTAACCATAGTGTTTTACTGGTGGCATATTCGCAACAACAGGTTTTAAATATACAAAGTTAGTGTCTGGCCTATAGTCAGACAGAAGAATAAATTTAATAATTTCCTCTTCAAATAAAGACTCTAATGCGATTATTGATTTACTCTGAGATATTTTTGGCCAGGTGTTTGTAAAAATATCTTCTGACAATATTAACCCCATTTCTGGTGATTCTAGAACACCTGAAATAGAAATATTCTTATTCTCAGAAATGCTCACAAAGCTTGCTTGAGATCTACTTTGGGGCTGTTTAATCCAGCCAAAATCTACTAACATTATTTTATTTTCTTCTATAAAGACTGGGGCTAAAACTTTAAAGCCTAATATACCTTTGTGAATTACATTATCGAGATATATTATTCTTTTATCATCAAGCTTACCGTTAATATAAACCCTGTCCCATTGTTGAGAGTTAGAAGAGAACTCAAAAGCTTGTCCTGCCTGCTGCAACTCAAAGGTTTCAATAATTTCTGTTTTTTCGTTTCCTCTATTGATCTGCCAAAAGCCCAAAACAATAAAGACAATTGAGAAGAATATATAAAAAATTGTAGCTGCTTGCCTTGATTTAGTTAATTTCATCTTTACCTATACAATACACAAGTTATGTCAGTAAAAAGCATCATTATAGTATTAATAATTGGGATTCTCTTGAGCCTAGCTTCAAGCCTGTTTTTCTTGTTCAAAGATAGGGGTGAAGGAAAGAGAACTGTGTATGGTTTAGGCATTAGAGTCACTTTGGCAATTTTATTAATAATTTTAGTAGCATATGGTTTATCAACTGGTGAACTTGGTAATTCTTATATAGCTTCAGAAAGTTTATAAAATATAAACAAATAGGAACAACATAACCCAAACAACATCTACAAAGTGCCAGTACCAGGATGCTGCTTCGAATCCGAAGTGCTTATGTTCATTAAAGTGGCCATAAAATACAGATCTTATGAGCATAACTGCGAGCATTAAGCCGCCCAGCATTACATGGAAGCCATGAAAACCTGTTAGCATGAAGAACGTAGATCCATATATGCCTGAATTGAGGGTAAGCCCAAAATGAGCATATGCCTCATAGTATTCTAACGCTTGAAGGCCAACAAAAATTAAGGCGAGTAAAACGGTGATTGCTAACCAGGCATTGAATGTTTTTTTGTTCCCTTTTTTTAAGCCAAGATGAGCAAAGTGTACTGTTACACTTGAGCTAAGCAACACAATAGTATTGTATATAGGCAACCAATGACTAATATTTTCCCAGCCTGGAAAACTCATGCTTTTTGCAGCAATAACAAATGCTTTACCACCATCAGGAGTGTTAATTAATGGCCATGTAGCTTCAAAGTCTTGCCAAAGGATGTTTGCAAGGCCTTTTTCACCTTCGCCACCCAGCCAAGGTACTGCAAAAGTCCTCACATAGAATAGAGCTCCAAAAAAAGCAGCAAAGAACATTACTTCAGAAAATATAAACCACGCCATTCCATAAACGAAAGACTGAGAAAGTTGTGTACTTTCTAGACCTGCATTATTTTCTTTTACTACCTGCCTAAACCAAAAAAATAGTGTCGCGAGAAAGCAAGCTAAGCCAGTATATAGTATTAAACTTGCATTGCTCTCGGGATTATCTAGAGAATTAATTGTGGATGAGGCGCCTATTATTAATATGAAAAGTGAAATGGCAGCAAAAATTGGAAATTTGCTCGACTCAGGAACATAGTACTTTTGATATTCCATCCTATCTTCCATCGTGATGCGCCATCTCCATGTCATTATAGTTAGTAATATCAAAGATAGTATATGAAAGAGCTACATTATTTATGCTCTCTGGAATATTACTATCGAAAATAAACCTGACTGGCAGAAGAGCTTCTTCACCTGGCGCAAGAAACTGCTCTTCAAAACAAAAGCACTCTAATTTTTTTAAGTATTCATTTGCATTGCTTGGGGCAACACTGGGAACTGCTCTTGCTGTCATTGGTTTGTCAGTATTATTCTTTACAAAGAACGTTGCATTACTATACTTTCCAGTCTTTACTTTCATAATTTTTTCGGAGGGCCTGAATATCCAAGGCATTTGTTCAGCATTATGAGAAACAAACTGGATTGTTAAATCTCTTCCAGTATTTGACTCATAGCTGACACCCTCTTCTGATTGAGAAATCTTTCCATTTAAACCAGTTACTTCACAAAAAACATCATAAAGAGGAACCAATGCAAATGAAAAAAAGAACATCCCAAAAACTGCAATTGATAGATATTTAAGAGTTCTTTTAGCAGACTTGTTCATTAGTTAACTTTGGGTGGTGTTGAAAACGTATGATAAGGAGCTGGTGACTCAACTGACCACTCCAACCCTCTTGCTCCTTCCCAAACTTGAGGAGTAGCTTTTTTACCACCCAGCACTGTTTTTAGGACAATAAATAAGAATAAGATTTGGGACGCTCCAAACAAAAATGCTCCAGCGGTTGAAACCATATTCCAATCAGCAAACTGGAGGGCATAGTCGGGATATCTCCTTGGCATTCCGGCTAATCCGATCCAATGTTGTGGGAAAAACGTAACGTTTACACCAACAAACGAAAGCCAAAAATGTAATCTACCCATTCTTTCGTCATACATGTTGCCTGTCCACTTTGGTATCCAGTAATAAACTGCTGCCATTATTGAAAATATTGATCCAGGAACTAGTACATAATGGAAATGAGCTACCACAAAATAAGTATCATGATATTGAAAATCAGCAGGCACTATTGAAAGCATAAGTCCTGAGAATCCACCAATTGTAAAAAGAACAACAAAAGCAATCGCGAACAACATTGGCGTTTCAAATGAAATAGAGCCTTTGAACATAGTTGCAACCCAGTTGAAAACTTTTACTCCTGTTGGAACAGCTATCAGCATTGTTGCCCACATAAAGAAGAGCTCTGCTGCAAGTGGCATCCCAACTGTAAACATGTGATGAGCCCAAACAACGAAAGAAAGAATTGCTATGGACAACATTGCCCAAACCATGGACTCATAACCAAATAGTTGCTTCCTTGCAAAAGTCTCAATGATGTGAGAAATAATGCCGAATGCTGGCAAAATCATAATATAAACTTCGGGGTGGCCGAAGAACCAAAAAATGTGCTGGAATAATACTGGATCACCACCACCGGCTGCATTAAAAAAACTAGTTCCAAAGTGAATATCCATTAACATCATGGTTACTGCGCCAGCTAACACTGGCATAACAGCAATAAGAAGATAGGCAGTAATTAGCCATGACCAAACAAATAGTGGCATTTTCATTAGGTCCATTCCTGGAGCCCTCATGTTCATTATAGTTACTATCACATTAATTGATCCCATGATTGATGATGCTCCCATAATATGAACTGAAAAAATAAAGAAGGTAACGCTCGGGGGTGCATATGTAGTGGAAAGGGGTGCGTAGAATGTCCAACCAAAGTTTGGTGCTCCTCCCTCCATAAATAATGATGAAAGCAAGATACCAAAGGCAAATGGAAGTAACCAAAAACTTAAATTGTTTAATCTTGGCAGGGCCATATCTGGTGCTCCGACCATCATAGGTATTAGCCAGTTAGCCAACCCAACAAAAGCTGGCATTACAGCACCAAAAACCATAATAAGTCCATGCAGTGTAAGCATCTGATTATAGAATTCTGGTTGTACTATCTGCATTCCAGGCTGGAAAAGCTCGGCTCTAATGACCATTGCCATTGCTCCACCAACTAAGAACATTGCAAAACTAAACCATAAATATAATGTACCTATATCTTTATGGTTAGTTGTAAGAAGCCATCTCATCAAGCCTTTTGCAGGGCCGTGATGATGATCATCATGGTGGCTTTCAATAACTGAGCTCATAATTTACCTCGCTAATTAAATTTTTGGTTTTTTGTATTCAACTATATCTGATGGAACAACATATTCTCCATCACCATTTTCTGCATTTCCCCATGCCTGTCTTGTGTATGTAATAACAGCAGCCATATCAACTTCAGATAGTTGATTTGCAAATGATTGCATAGCAGCTCCTTGAACACCTTCCATTAGGATTTCTACATTTCTATCTTTATCAAACATTACAATGTCACTTCCAGCAAGAGCAGGAAATATTGGAGGAAGCCCCTCACCATTCATTTGATGACAAGCAACACAATTCTTTTGATAAACTCCTTCACCCCTTTCTGTAAGTTCAGCGAGCGACCATTCCTTTTCTGTAAGTTCAGCAAGCTTAATTGCTTCTTCTTTCTTTGCTAATACCCAGTCATTGTATTCGTCTTTTTCTACAACCTTTACAACAACTGGCATAAAGCCATGATTTTTCCCACAAAGTTCTGTGCAATTACCTCTATAAATCCCTGTTTCTTCTGCTCTAGTCCATGCAGTATTTATAAATCCAGGAATTGCATCTTGTTTAATTGCAAAATCTGGAACCCACCATGAGTGGATTACATCATTAGCAGTTATTAAAAACCTTACTCTTGTATCAACCGGGATTATTAAGGGCTCATCGACCTCTAAGAGATAGTTTTCACCTTTGGGAACAAGATTATAAATTTCATCTTGATCTGTGCTGAGGTTGGAGAAAAAATTAATATCATCTTCGAGATACTTATATTCCCACTTCCACTGATATCCAACAACTTGAATATTAATTTCACCCTCTTCATCATCATAGATCTCGGTTAGAGTTTTTGAAGCTGGAACTGCCATTGCAATCAGAATTAGGAAAGGGACTACGGTCCAAGCAACTTCAAGCTTTGCACTTTCATGAAAGGTAGATGGGTTTGGGTTTCTTTTCTTTGTATATCTAAAAAGCGAATAGAACATAACCGAAAAGACAACTGCTCCAATAGCAACACAAATATAAAAAATAAGCATGTGCAATTCAAAAACATCTCTGCTTACCTGTGTTACGCCCTCTCTCATATTTAACGCGTCCCAATCTGAGAGAACTTCAGATGAATATAGCGATAAAATTAATGGTGCTAAATAAGCACTTTTGCTTAAAATATTAAATCTTTTAAACACTTCCCTTTTCCGTTAAATAAACAATGCTTATATTATATTATAAAATTCTATTATATTAATAGTGTTTTTCTCTAATTTATGGGCATTATACTTAAGAAGTAGAATATAGCTATTCGATTTTGAACTCTTCAAAGTCACAACTCACACAAAAAATTTTTTTATCGTCAGCTGAAAGCGCAATTGTGTCAATTTTTTTACATTTTGGGCATATTGCTCCAGCAACAAATCTTCTAAAATCACTCATTCTTAAATTGCTCAATTTCTTGCAGAACATTTTTTGTATTAGGCTCATAATCGAACCAAAATTTAAATGATTTAGCGGCCTGATGCACAAGCATACCGGTTCCATCAAATGATTTGTCCGTAAAAGACTTGGCCCATTTACAAAAAGGAGTCTCATTTATTGAATAATTTAAATCATAAACAACTATTGAATCATTTAGATCTTTTATCTGAGGCTCTTCAAATTTTCCGGTAATGCCTGCAGAGCTTGTATTAATAATAATATCTACATCGATATTTTTTTTATCATTAACTACGTTAATATCAGCAAATTGGCTATATTTTTTAGCTAGTCTTTCTGCTTTTTCAATAGTTCTATTAGTTATAAACAAATGCTTAGGTATTTGTTTTGTGATGCCCCATAAAATGCTTTCTGTTGCATCTCCTGCACCAATAATTAAAACCCTCTTACTAGATAGCTCAATATTTTTTTCTCTCAGGTCGCTAATGAAGCCGCTACTATCCGTTGTTTCTCCATGTAAAGACCTATTTTTTTTGATAAGCGTGTTCGAAGCCTCAATAAAACTTACTTCTTCAGATGTGCTATGACACCTATTAAATGACTCTTTTTTGAGAGGTAATGTTACATTGAGGCCAATTGCATTTTTGTCTGCAAAAAAATCTTTAAGAAACATATCTAATTCATCTGATTCTACTTTGTATGGCCTGTAATCAATGTTTAAATTGGCTTGTCTCGCAAATCGTGAATGTATGAATGGTGAAAGAGAGTGATCGATTGGAGATCCTATAACACCTAACTTGTTAATTTTTGGCATTTACTAAACCACCCAAGATTCTTTAAGTATTTTTAAAAGCCTTGTTTCATATTTCTTAAGCTCTTTTGGCATTTCATAAGTCCAAGATGTAGATGGCGGCATAGAAGATAAAATAGATTTCACCCTACCTCCAGACTCTAAGCCGAACTTTGTTCCTCTGTCATGAAGCAGATTAAACTCTGCATATCTGCCTCTCCTTATTTGCTGAAATAGTTTTTGATCTTTCGAATATTTCTCGCTCGCTCTTCTTTTAAGGATTTTGCTATAGGTTTGTGTGTATTCTTTTCCAAGGCATTCTAATAAATTAAGGCTATCTAAATGCTCTTTATACTTAAGATTGTCAAAGAATACTCCGCCCACTCCCCTTCTTTCTTTTCTATGGGGCAAAAAGAAGTATTTATCACATTCTTTAGCAAATTTTCTATAAAAAGTTTTATTGAGCGAGAAATATTCAAAAGATCAAAAACTGTTTCAGCAAATAAGGAGAGGCAGATATGCAGAATTTAACCTGCTTCACGATAGAGGAACAAAATTCGGCTTAGAATCTGGTGGCAGAGTTAAATCTATTTTATCTTCTATGCCGCCATCTACATC
>OZSS01000843.1_pt1 | contig 14766 bp, 17 predicted proteins | sample 1779911 | NCBI WGS metagenome assembly OZSS01 (sample SAMEA2603589, study PRJEB24840) | metagenome | biome: Water; feature: Photic zone; material: Seawater sample | place: Mediterranean Sea | collected 2013-11-12 | depth 10 m | reverse complement strand
TAGAGACCTGCCTGACGCGGTTATCTTTGGCGCGTGCATAGGCATTAATATCTTCCAAGATTTTGACTTTATCCGAGAAGCCTTCTCCTTCTAGCGGGTTGGAATCCGTGTAGAGGCTAGTCTCGGTCTTGGTAGGAGCGTCGGATATGGTGCCGCTATGACCGGAAATAACCGGTGAAAGAGCAGAAGTCGCCCGTTTTATGGCGGTTTCACTCAAATCTGTGCTGTGAGCATATCCTGCAGTTTCGTCTTTAACTGCACGTAGGCCAAATCCTCGGGATGTATCAAAATTGGCGGCACGCAACCTGTTATTATCAAAAGAAAAACTCTCTGAGAGCGTATGCTCCATAAAAAGTTCCCCGTCATCGGCGCCTTTAAGAGCTTCCTCGGTTAGACGTTGTGCGTGGTCTTGGTCAAGGCCGGAAGTTTCAAAAAAAAGGTTTTCGGGTTTCATATCTCACCGTTTCTGGTTAAGGGGATTTCCATGTTTAGGCGTATCGTCTATAAGATAATATGTTGCGTATGATATTGATGTCAAAAATTAGTCTGACATGCCCTGCATTAAATGCCAGTTTTTTGTTCCATTCAGTAATAGATAGCTATTTGGCTCAAGAGTTTCTGTTTTGGGCTGCTGGTTTTGGTCATTTGGTCGCACGGTCACTAAATTCAGTGATTTTGTAACGTGGGCGACTATAATACTTATGTTAACAACCAACCGAATTTAAAGGTAATTTCATGCGCCTGAATAAAATACCAAACCCCTCTGCAAAGATGCTTGCCGCTTCTGTAATCAGCTTGTGTGTGATAAGCTTGATGGGAATAACCTCTGCTCATGCTGCGCAGCCTGAGCCATGGCAGCTTGGTTTTCAACCTGCCGCGACAGATATGATGGCGCGCATTACCAGTTTTAACGATTTTCTTCTTATTCTCATGACAGCCATTACAGTTTTTGTGCTGGGTCTAATGGTGTATGTCATGGTGCGCTTTAACGCCAAAGCTAACCCCGTGCCATCCAAGACAAGCCACAACACATTGATAGAGGTTGTTTGGACAGTCATCCCGATTTTGATTCTGTTGGTCATTGCTGTGCCGTCATTCCGCCTTCTATATGATCAGGCGACACCTGAAGCTGATATGACCATTAAAGCTACAGGCTATCAGTGGTATTGGGGATATGAATATCCCGACCATGGAGATATTGCTTTTGATGCGCTGATGCTTGAAGAAGATGAGCTTCAGCCGGGTCAGCCACGTTTGTTGTCAACAGATAACGCAGTCGTCGTACCGGTTGATACAACTGTACGTGTTCTTGTGACTGCTGCAGATGTCATTCACAATTGGGCGATGCCCTCTTTCGGTGTCAAAATGGATGCCTATCCCGGACGCCTCAATGAAACATGGTTCAAGGCCAACAAAACAGGCATTTATTATGGACAGTGTTCCGAGCTTTGTGGCATTCGCCATTCATTCATGCCGATAATGGTCAAAGTTGTCGAAAAAGAAGAATTTGCGGCTTGGGTTGAACAAGCCAAAGTTGAATTTGCTTCCTATGATGGAGCCAACACCAATCTGGCAGAAGTTTCAGCCACACAATTATCAAAATAACCGAGTAAGAGGATAGAAATCATGGCAACAGATCAAGCCACGGCTCATCACGAAGATCATCCGGTAGGGTGGAAGCGTTACGTCTATTCGACGAACCATAAAGATATTGGCACGATGTATTTGATTTTTGCGATTATCGCAGGGATTATTGGTGGCGCTATGTCTGTGGTTATGCGGATGGAACTGCAGGCCCCGGGTGACGGCATTTTGGGTGGTGATTACCACCTCTATAATGTTCTGGTGACCGGACACGGCCTGATTATGGTGTTTTTCATGGTCATGCCGGCCATGATTGGTGGTTTTGGGAACTGGTTTGTGCCGCTGATGATTGGCGCACCTGATATGGCCTTCCCACGAATGAATAATATTTCATTCTGGCTTTTGCCTTTCGCTTTTGCGCTGCTCGGCATTTCAATTTTTGTTGAAGGTCCCCCCGGTAATGACGGTGTCGGTGGTGGGTGGACAATTTATCCGCCGCTTTCAACGTCCGGACAACCTGGCCCGGCAATGGATTTTGCCATTCTCTCACTTCACGTGGCAGGCGCTTCATCCATTTTGGGTGCCATTAACTTCATTACAACTATCTTCAATATGCGCGCGCCTGGCATGACATTGCACAAGATGCCACTTTTTGTCTGGTCCGTTCTTGTCACAGCCTTTTTGTTGTTGCTGTCTCTGCCTGTACTTGCCGGTGCGATTACCATGTTGCTGACAGATAGAAATTTTGGCACGACATTCTTTGATCCTGCCGGTGGTGGTGATCCGATTTTGTATCAGCACTTGTTCTGGTTTTTTGGTCACCCTGAAGTTTATATTCTTATTCTTCCAGGCTTTGGTATTATCAGTCATGTCGTTTCGACATTTTCCAAGAAGCCTATTTTTGGTTATCTTGGGATGGCCTATGCCATGGTTGCTATTGGTGGCGTCGGCTTCGTCGTGTGGGCACACCACATGTACACAGTTGGTCTGAGCCTTGATACCCAAGCCTATTTTGTTGCTGCAACAATGATTATTGCCGTGCCGACGGGGATTAAAATTTTCTCCTGGATTGCCACAATGTGGGGTGGGTCAATTGAATTTAAAACGCCGATGCTTTGGGCGCTTGGCTTTATTTTCTTATTTACGGTTGGTGGTGTAACAGGAGTTATGCTGGCGAATGCCGGTGTTGACCGCTCATATCACGACACTTATTTTGTCGTCGCGCATTTCCATTATGTGCTGTCTCTGGGCGCCGTGTTTGCGATTTTCTCAGCTTGGTATTACTGGTTTGGTAAAATGTTCGGTTACAACTATTCCGAATTTATCGGTAAGTTGCATTTCTGGGTGACATTTATAGGTGTGAATCTCATCTTCTTCCCGCAACACTTCCTAGGTCTTGCGGGCATGCCTCGCCGTTATGCGGATTATCCGGATGCTTATGCTGACTGGAATTTCATTTCCTCACTCGGTAGTTACATCTCCGCATTTGGTGTTTTGATTTTCATCGTCGGTGTTATTCATGCCTTCGCAAGAGGTCAAAAAGCTGCCAATAATCCTTGGGGTGAAGGCGCAACAACTCTTGAATGGACGCTGACATCTCCGCCACCTTTCCACCAGTTTAATGAACTGCCGAAAATCAAGTAGGCACGGAGATACCATCTATGGCGAATAACAGTACCGACTTGCCAGTCTTTGACACATCCGTCCCCAGGACTGGTGACGTCTCTGATGTGACCAAAGAGGTGGTTTCTGAGATGGCAAGCGCGGCTGATTATTTTGAATTGCTCAAGCCCCGCGTCATGTCGCTGGTTGTGTTCACCACACTTATCGGCATGATTATGGCGCCAAATGTTGCAGGTGGTGGTGTGCATCCGGTTGTGGCCTTTACGGCTCTGTTGCTGATAGCCCTTGGTGCAGGGGCTTCAGGCGCACTGAACATGTGGTATGACGCTGACATTGATGCGAACATGGAACGCACACGCACACGCCCCATTCCATCCGGTCGGATTTCAAAGGACTCGGCTCTGGGTTTTGGGCTGACACTGTCTGCAGGTTCAGTTATGTGTCTCGGCGTTTTTGTCAATTGGTTGTCAGCAGGACTTCTAGCCTTCACGATTTTCTTTTATGCCGTGGTTTATACTGTATGGCTAAAGCGCCATACGGCTCAGAACATCGTGATTGGTGGTGCCGCCGGGGCTTTTCCGCCTGTGGTTGGCTGGGCAGCTGCAACAGGGTCAGTTGATGTGCTTCCTGTTTTAATGTTTGCAATCATCTTTTTCTGGACGCCCCCGCATTTCTGGGCGCTCGCTTTGTTGAAAAACAAGGACTACACAGAGAATAATATCCCTATGATGCCTGTGGTTGCCGGATCAAAAAATACGCGTTTTCAAATTCTTGCATATTCGCTTGTCATGGCCGTCTTTGCCGCTTTACCGGCACTGTTGGGTCATGCAGGTCTTTTTTACGCTCTGTTTTCAACGGCTTTAAGCGCCGTGTTTGTTGCGATGAGCTTCTGGCTTTTTATAGCACCCGACTCGCGGCAAGCGGCTGCATCTAAGGCACTGTTTGCTTATTCCATTTTGTATTTATTCCTGCTTTTCGGCGGTTTTCCTGCTGACAAGCTCATTGGTATTTAGATAGGTGTTTATGATGAAAGAAGAATTTGAAGGAACACCTGAATGGAGTGATGAATTGCTCGCGCGCCGACGTAAAAGAGCCGCCGTTATGGGCTGGGTGCTTGCAGGTTTTGTCGTGCTTTTTTTCCTTGTCACTGTAGTCAAGCTTGGCTCGAATATCGTGCAAAGAGCATTATAAGGGCATTATTAAAGGTTACTCATGTCAACACAGTCTACCCGTAAAACATCATCTCATTTGAACAGAACCGTTGGGTTTTGTCTTGCCGGTGTTCTTTTTATGGGGGGCATGGCGTATGCAGCCGTTCCGCTTTATGACCTGTTTTGCCGCGTGACAGGGTATGCCGGCACCACCAACCGTGCTGAGGCAGCATCGGACACAATTATTGAAAGACAGGTGACAGTTCGCTTTGATGCGTCACGTAACCGCCAAATGCCTTGGGAGTTTACGGCGCCTGATGACGCCGTGAGTTTGAAAGTCGGTGAAACTGGTCTTGCTTTTTATAAGGCTCATAATCCAACTAATGAAGAGATAACAGGCACGGCGACATTTAATGTAACGCCGCAAAAAGCCGGATATTATTTTTCAAAAATCGACTGTTTCTGTTTTGTTGAGCAAACATTGGCCCCCGGCGAGACTGTTGATATGCCGGTGACATTTTTTATTGATCCAGAAATTGTAGATGATGAAGAGATGATGGATGTCAAAACCATCACCTTGTCTTATACTTTCTTTTTAAAATCCAAAACGACGTCTGAAAAGGTATCCAATCAGGCGACGTTAAACACAAAACAGATACCGCAGGGTTAGTAAGCATTCACAGAAATGCCTACGCTATGAATACAGGGGAAAAAAATGGCAGATGCACACGCTAAAAAACACGACTATCATCTTGTCAATCCGAGTCCTTGGCCATTTGTTGGCTCGTTAAGTGCTTTTATAATGGCTGTTGGAGCAGTTTTATTCTTTCACGATAATGGTCCATGGGTGATGCTTATTGGCCTTATGGGTGTACTTTACACCATGGTGTCATGGTGGCGTGATGTGATTATTGAAGCTAATAGTGGCGACCATACACCTGTCGTTCAGCTTCATCATCGCTATGGCATGATCCTGTTTATTGCCTCTGAGGTTATGTTTTTTGTCGCGTGGTTCTGGGCTTATTTTGATGCAAGCCTTTATCCGGGGGAAGCTATTCAGTATTCCAGAACAGAGCTGACGGGTGGGCATTGGCCACCTCAAGGTATTGAAACTTTTGACCCATGGCATTTGCCACTGATTAATACACTGATATTGCTGACTTCCGGCACAACAGTGACATGGGCGCATCATGCATTGCTTGAAGATAATCGTGAAGAGCTTAAATGGGGTCTCGTGCTGACTGTCGCGCTTGGCGCATTATTCACAGTATTCCAAGTATATGAATATCAACACGCCGCCTTCGGTTTTTCAGGTCATATTTATGGCGCGACTTTCTATATGGCAACCGGGTTTCATGGTTTCCATGTGATTGTTGGCACAATCTTCCTTCTGGTCTGCTTATTGCGGGCTCTTAATGGTGGGTTTACGCCTAAGCAACATTTTGGCTTTGAGGCCGCTGCTTGGTATTGGCACTTTGTTGATGTTGTCTGGCTATTCCTGTTTGTGGTGATTTACATCATTGGCGCGGGTACTCCGGCAGCCCATTAGAGACATATATGGGCATTTTCTCATCAAGATGCCCTGCATGTGGGCAAACCCCTTTGTTTGAAGGTTTCTTGTCACTGCCCAAAAGCTGTTCGGCGTGTCACTTTAATTATAGTCAGATAGATACAGGTGATGGACCTGCTGTATTTGTGATTATGCTCGCAGGATTGCTCGTAACCGGCGCGGCACTTTATGTCGAATTACGCTGGCAACCGGCTTACATCATACATTTTGCCATCTGGCTTCCAATTGGCTTTGCTGTACCCATGTTAATGCTTCGCCCGGCTAAAGCTTGGCTAATTCATTCACAGTATCGGCACAATGCGCATGAAGGCAGACTTCACAAGGGTAAAGATGACATGCACAATGAGGGTGAGTAATGCCCTCTTTTTTGTTGATTGAGTGATGATGCGACTAAGACTTTATTTGATACCCACACTGATTTGTCTTCCGGTCTTTACATTCCTTCTAAGCCTCGGCAATTGGCAAATGGAACGTCTGACATGGAAAAAGAGTCTGATTGAGGTGATTGAGGCGCGTCTTGCCGCCCCCTTACAGAACATCCCCGAGTCTGGCGAATGGAAGAACCTTTCCTCCGACGACTATGTGTATCAACCGGTCTTCTTAAAGGGTGTGTTTGATCATCAAGCTGAGCAGTTTTGGTTTGTGCATCACGAAAAATTTGGTCCGGGCTATCAGGTCATTACACCTTTTGTGATAGGTGGAGAACGAATTGTTATGGTGAATAGAGGCTATATTCCAGCATCCCAGCAAGCCCCGGTTACCCGCCAAGACGGTCAAATTTCAGGTGAAGTCCGTTTGGAAGGATTGATGGTTTGGCCCAGTGAACGGAATATTTTTGAGCCACCTAATGAACCGGATAATAATCTTTGGTTTGTGAAAGATATTAATGCCATGGCTAAAAATGCAGGCTATGAGGATAATAGCTGGCTGATAGCCCCTTTTTTTGTTGATAGCTTGGAAACGCCGGAAAATGTCTATCCGGTGCAAGCCCCAATTGGAGGACAAACCAGGGTCAATTTACCGAATCGGCATTTAGAATATGTTGTGACATGGTACGGTCTTGCCTTGGCTCTTGTAATTGTTTATGTGCAGTGGCTCATAAAGCAAACCAATCGTGCGAAATCTGAAAACGAGACAGAGTAGTGAAATATATCAGCACACGCGGCACCGCGCCGGTTCTTGATTTTGAAGATACGCTTCTGGCGGGTCTGGCGACTGATGGCGGACTCTATGTGCCTGAAAGTTGGCCGCGCCTGTCGCGCGAAACGCTGGCGACTTTTAAAGACAAATCCTATGCCGAGGTTGCCTATGAGGTCTTACAGCCCTTTATTGGCGGCACGCCTGATAATGACCGGTTCAGGGAAATTCTTCAGTCCGCATATCAGGCTTTTGAAGTTCCCGAAGTTGCACCTGTTGTTCCTTTGGGGGGGCAGCATTATTTATTGGAACTTTTTCACGGTCCGACACTGGCCTTTAAAGATGTTGCCATGCAACTTCTTGCGCGTCTGATGGATGAAGCTTTGGCACGCCGTGGGCGACGTGCAACAATTATCGGTGCGACCTCAGGTGATACGGGTGGCGCTGCGATTGAGGCGTTTCGCGGACTCGAAAATATAGATATTTTCATTTTCTTTCCGAAGGGACGTGTGTCCGACGTTCAAAGAAAACAAATGACCACTCCGACAGACTCAAATGTTCACGCGCTTGCTATTGAAGGCACGTTTGATGATTGTCAGGCGCTCGTCAAAGACATGTTTAATGATGCGGATTTCCGTCAAGAGACTGGCCTTGCAGGTGTGAATTCAATCAACTGGGCCCGTGTCATGGCGCAAACAGTTTACTACTTTACTGCATCTGCACAGTTGGGCGGGCCTGACAAAGAGATTGCATTTTCTGTTCCGACAGGAAATTTTGGTGATATTTTTGCCGGATATGTTGCCAAACAAATGGGGTTGCCAATCGCGCAGCTTATGATTGCCACAAATATAAATGACATCCTCGCGCGGGTGCTCAAAACAGGCATTTATGAAATAGGGGATGTTGTTGCGTCAACCAGTCCGAGTATGGACATTCAGGTGTCGAGCAATTTTGAACGTCTTTTGTTTGAGGCCACGGGTCGCAATGCTGGTGAAGTTTGCCGCTTGATGGGTGAGTTGGCAGAGAAACGCAAATTTTCGCTTTCGCCAGATGTACTTGATGTTATGCGTGCAAGCTTTGCTGCTGAACGTGTAGATGAAGTTGAGACCGCGAAAATCATTAAGGATATGTTTGAGACGGACGAGATGTTGCTCGATCCGCATACCGCTGTGGGATATGGTGCGGCACTGCGAAGTGATCTGCCAACCTCCACGCCCATAGTGACGCTTGCCACCGCGCATCCTGCAAAATTTCCTGCCTCTGTCGAAAAAGCCTGCAATCGTCAAGCTGAAGAAATTATTGATACCCCGGAAAGGGTGCAGGTGATGATGAAGCAAGACGAGAAGTACGAAACTTACCCAAATGAGCTTGCCGGAGTTCAAGATTTTATTCGCCAGAAAAAAACTGACTGAAGCAGTTAGGCACTGAACGGCTTTTAACTTTGCCGGTATTCCATGATATGCTGAAACAATGAAAAAATTCACGGATAGTGCAGGGATGAATGTTATCCGGCTGTTACGACACGCTGTTCTGGTATTTTTGAGCTTCCTTGCGTTGCTCCCCGCACAGGTTTTGTTTCCTTCCAAAGCCTTGGCTGTTGATGTTGTGCTTGTCTCCGGCAATATGCGTTACATTGATCTCACGAGGCATATTAAGCGGGTTGAGCAGGATATATATGATTTTGCCATTCAGAATACGGGTGATGAGACCATGTATCTGACGCTTGAACTCTCCCGACCGGATATTTTTCATATTGCAACAAATCCAAGGCTTGATGTGCCGTTTAATTTGCGGCTCATCGGCTCTGACGATTCTGAGATTGCCCCACGGGATGTCATGGATAATGAAATAGATTGGGAAGTCCCGCCCGGTGCGGTGCGAAGATATATTTTAAATGGTGATATTCCCGCCAAGACTAAATTTTGGTTATGGAATCCGGACTATAAATCTGAGATTGAACAAAGGCGGTTTTACTTCCACCAATTTGTTTTGGTCGCGCTGATTTTTGTTGCCACACTTGCTCTGGTCGTCGCTTATTTACGCAATAGAAGGCGGCTGATAATTCCATCTGTATTTGCCCTCTCTTTTGTTGTTATCATGTTGGTGCGCTGGCAGATTTTTATGAATTATTTGGATTTGAACGATTTGCGTATCGCTATGGCTCTTATGTCATTGGCATTGATTATTGCGCATCTATCTATGATGCGCGTGTCGGTGATTTCTGAGAGATACTGGCGGCGCGTAATATTAAATGTGGATTTGATACTGCTGTTCGTTATTTTTGGTTGGGTGGCACATTATTTTTACCCCGGCTTTCTGGGCGCCATGACTGTTGACTGGCTGGAGATGTTCCTTGTTATTCCGTCCATATTGCTATGTCTGGCAGTTGTCATATCGATTAAATTACCCGAAAAATAGAGGGTCTATTTCAGATTTAAGCTTGGCCTTGGTCAGAACTGAGCTTGCCAAGGTCAATCCCCATTCGTGCCATAGCTGCCGGATATTTTTTTTCTGGATCAATCGAAAAGATCAAATCTAAATCTGCGTCGCAGGCCAGCCATGCATTTTCATGAAGTTCTGCATCCAATTGCCCTGCATCCCAACCGGCATAGCCAAGAAATAAAAGCGATCTATCAGGTGCGCCATGCTTGCCGAGGACTTCCATAATCTCCAATGTTGCTGTGAGAGCAATACGGTGATTATTCCCGAGGCTGGTGGTGGATGCGGTATAATCGCTCGTATGGAGAACAAATCCGCGTCCGGTTTCAACCGGACCGCCCAGATAGGCTTTTACCCTGTCACCATTATCACTGATTGGTAGGTCTAGACTTTCAAGTATATCGTTTAACGATACATCTTCGGCAGGTTGATTAACCACAAACCCCATTGCCCCATCAGGGCCATGTTCAAAAATATAAACAACGCTACGTTCAAATCTCGGATCACCGATACCTGGCATAGCCAAAAGCAATTGCCCGCTTAAATTTTCATTCATTAAAGACATACCGGGTCATATAACCTAAAATCATATTTGCAGTGAAACATCTAAGCAGAACGGATGCAAACAAATCAATGTTAGATAAGAAATCCTTTCTGATTTTGGCACTAGTTTTTATGCTTTCGGGCATGGGGCTTGCCTCGCAATCATATGCGTCTGAACTGGAGAGATTTGACATACCCTTGAACTCTCCTTCTTTTTATGAAGATTGGCAGGAGCCAACTTCCCTTTATGGTAAGCCATTGGATGTCGCCAAGGCCAAACTCGTGACAGGTATTTATGAGGGACAGCCGGTTATTGCGTTACGTCTCATTATGTCTGCGGGCTGGCATAGTTATTGGTATTTCCCCGGGGCGGCAGGTATTGCGCCTAGATTTGAGTGGGGGGCATCGCCATATTTTTCTGTTGGGGAGCCACTTTTTTTGCCTCCAAAACGCTTCAAAGAACCTGGTGGTCCTACATATGGTTATGATGGTGACACGGTTATTTTCATTCCCTTGACGTTCAAAGGGGCTTTTGAAAATAGAGATGAAACAGCGTTTTCTCTGAGCCTCACATTAACCTTAGGTCTATGCAAAGACATTTGTATTCCTGCCAGCTTCACATTTTCTGAACACATCACCCTGAAAGATATAAGGAACTCCCTTGACCAAAAATGGGTGAGTAATGCCTTAACGGCTCTACCAAAGCCGTCGAATGATGAATTATTTGTCAAAGAGATCAGTTTTTTTGAAAATAACCTTCAAGTGGCTATTGCCGGAGAAAATCTGACAAGACCCGATGTTTTTATTGCCGGACGTGATGGGGATTTTTTTGATGAACCTGAAATAGTTTCTAAATCATCCACCCTTTGGATTTTTAGTGTTCCTGCGGTGCCGGTTGATGGAGACTTTTCAGGAAGGGTTCTGGAATTTGTTGTTCAGGACACTTCCGGCGCCGTTTTTCAAACACGCCGTGTTCAATCAAAAAAATCTGTAAATGAATAAACCCTGCCTCTTGGTAATCTATTGGCTATAAGATATGGTGGGCTTTCATAATTAGAGGATAGTAATATGACCATTCAAGCCGGAGAAAAACTCCCTTCAGTAACCTTCATGCACATGTCTGATGCAGGCCCTGCGCCTATTTCCACAGAGGAACTTTTTGGTGGGAAAACTGTCGCTTTATTTGCCGTGCCCGGAGCATTTACCCCGACATGTTCTAATCAGCATATGCCCGGTTATGTTCAGCACGCCGCAACCATCCGTGAAAAAGGCGTCGACACAATAGTCTGTCTTTCAGTGAATGATGCTTTCGTTATGGACGCTTGGGGAAAAGACCAAGGTACGGGCGGCAATATCATGATGGTCGGTGACGGCAATGGTGAATTTACCAAAGCTATCGGCCTCGAAATGGATGGTTCAGGTTTTGGTCTTGGCACACGGTCCTTGCGCTACTCCATGATTGTACGCGACGGCGTTGTGGATACACTCAATATTGAGTCCAATCCCGGTGAAGCCGTGGACTCAGGGGCTGAAAACCTGATCAGCCAACTCTAATCTTTTAAGAGATTTACTGATAAGCGGCCATTCCACGCCGTGCCAATTCATCGGCGCGGTCATTTTCGGGGTGGCCGCTATGACCTTTTACCCACGCCCATTCGACCTGATGCGCCGCATTTTCTGCGTCAAGTTCACGCCATAAATCTTCATTCTTCACAGGTTTCTTGGCGGCAGTCCTCCAGCCATTACGCTTCCAGTTTGCCATCCATGATGTGATGCCGTCTTTTACATAAGTAGAGTCTGTAACAATTTTCACCGCGCCATTTTTTGGCAGAGCACGCAATGCTTCAATTGCTGCTTTAAGCTCCATGCGGTTATTTGTGGTCTCTGCTTCACCGCCACATAGCTCGGTTTCCTGCCCGTCTATAATCATCAACACACCCCATCCACCCGGGCCGGGATTGCCGGAGCATGCGCCATCTGTATACGCCGTCATCATAGCTCTACTCCATATTCAACAGCAGATTCTGTTTTCTTGTGAAACCTCAATCTGTGCAGGTAGTCTAGAGGGTTTTTAGGTTTGACCAGCGCGCCTTCTTGAGGCGCGAACCAGTCATGTAAGCGGGTAAGGAGAAAGCGCATGGCAGCACCTGCGGCTAAAACCGGCAAAGCTTCAATTTCTGCCGGTGAGAGTTGTCGCACTGAATTATAGCCGTCCATCAAGGCGCGTGCTTTCGTGATATTAAAACTGGTGTCAGTCTCAAAGCACCAGGCATTGAGGACAATGGCGAGGTCATAAGCCAGCATATCTGTGCAAGCAAAGTAGAAATCAATTATGCCTGACAACTCTTCGCCAATGAAAAATACATTATCGGCAAACAAATCGGCATGAATGATGCCGCGTGGCAGTCCGGCTTCTGCATTAGGCCAATGTTCTTTAAGCCGCGCCAACTCTCCATCAATCAAGTCGGTCAAACCGGCATGGAGCGTGTCTGCATTATGGCGCGAAGTCTCATAAAGACCCGGCCAAGCATCAATTGACAGATTATTCATGCGCTCCATGTCAAACCGTTGTGCCGCGAGGTGCATCTCAGCCATCCCGGCGCCCAACGCATGACAATGCACGGCCTCCGGTCGTCGGAGACTTAGACCTTCAAGAAAGCTGATAATCGCTGCTGGACGCCCGGCAACATGAGAGAGTGTGGATCCATCTTTGCGTTTTACCGGGACAGGGCAGGGAAGACCTGACTCAGCGAGATGCGACATGAGGTTAATAAAAAAAGGTAGGTCGTCGGGGTTTACCCGTTTTTCATAAAGCGTGAGGATAAACTTTTCTGCATGCCCGTTTTGTTCGGTGGTAAGGAGAAAATTGGAATTTTCAACTCCCTCAGCTATCCCCTTAAGTGATAAGACGCTACCAATATCATAATCAGACAATAAGTCCGTTAGCTGTTCATCAGTGAGGTCGGTATATACAGCCATAAGAAAAAGTCTCCGGCACCTTTATCGTATTTGTTTTGGAAGTTTAAACTCTACCGACTCGGTCGTATGGACAACTTCTTCAATTGCCAGTGAGAAATGAGTGGATAATTCTTCAATGACTTCTTCCATCAAACTTTCAGGTGCCGACGCACCTGCGGTCAATCCCAATGTGGAAATGCCGTTCAATTTTTTAAAAGGAATATCTGCATGCCCGGTGATGAGATGCGCTTCAGGACAGCCGGATGTCAGGCTAACCTCAACAAGACGCATTGAATTGGACGAATTCGGCGCGCCGATTACCAGCACCATATCTGACTGGGGTGCAATATCCTTAACCGCGGCTTGACGGTTAGTTGTCGCATAACAGATATCCTGCTTGTGTGGCTCCGCTATGTCAGGGAATCGCCGCTTCAGGATTGCGATAATTGCGGTTGTGTCATCTACCGATAAGGTGGTTTGACTGATATATGCAATACGCGAAGAATCCGAACCCACTATTGCCTCTGCATCATCAGTGTTTTCAATCAGCTTAATTTTTCCCTCGGGCAGTTGCCCCATTGTGCCAATAACTTCGGGGTGACCGGCATGCCCGATCATTAATATTTCATAGCCATTGGAAAAATGTTGCTGCGCTTCAATATGCACCTTGGAGACGAGCGGGCAGGTTGCATCCAGCCAATTCAATTCCAGCCGGTTGGCTTCACGGGTAACGGATTTGGGTACCCCATGAGCAGAAAAAATCACAGGCGTTTTTTCATCAAGGTCATCAGGCAAATCGCTCAGTTCTTCAATAAACACGGCACCTTTATTGGCGAGGTCATCAACCACGCGCTTATTATGAACAATCTCATGGCGCACATAGACCGGCGGCCCGTAAATTTCGAGCGCCCGCTCAACAATCAACACGGCTCGATCAACACCCGCGCAAAATCCTCGCGGTGTGGCGAGTAGGAGTTTTAATGCGGGTTTGGACATATCTGACATTAATTGATCCGTATGCTGATAATCATGAGACTTGCCCATTGTATTAACCCAATATACTTGCTCAATGTAATTGGCTTGGTTAGTTTAGCGGCATGCCTTTCTTAAGACATCTAATGAGCAAATCACTGGATATTTATAACCACAATACTTATAAACCGAAACTGACTTACAGGCGACATTATAAAAGGAAACATGATGTTTATGTCCAAAATAACAAAAACTTTTCTACCGGTGACTTTTATGGCCACCCTGCTGTCAGCCTGCGCAGGGGAGAAGCCTCTTCCCTATGTTGAATGCCCCAAGCCTTTCATTCTTGCTGATGGGGAACGCCTGGTTAGAAGCTCTGGGCAAAGCTGGACGGCAGAGCTAAATTGGGTAGATTTAGCTTGCGAGGTGACAGGGCCATCTAACATGGAGATGGCATTATTTGTCAGTGGCCGCTTCTATGCAAATTCCGCAGGCACGTATGATGCAACCCTCCCGGTGTTTATTGCTTTTGTGACAGATGATGACCGGGTTATTTCGCGCATGACCAAAAATGTCTCAGTTTCCTTGGAAGCCGGCACCTCAGGTGATTTTGTCAGTTTCAAGCAAATGGTAAACGGACTTGATGTTCAATTGGATGCGGTTTCAAACAGTATGCAAGTTATTGTTGGGTTTGAATTATCCGCCGAGGAACTGGCGTCAAACATCTCAGAAAAGAAACGCCGACTTGGATATTAGGCAGGTTTGTTAACCGAATAAATATGTCTCAAC
>OZSS01000841.1_pt1 | contig 14791 bp, 9 predicted proteins | sample 1779911 | NCBI WGS metagenome assembly OZSS01 (sample SAMEA2603589, study PRJEB24840) | metagenome | biome: Water; feature: Photic zone; material: Seawater sample | place: Mediterranean Sea | collected 2013-11-12 | depth 10 m | reverse complement strand
GAGTAGAAGACATCGGTGATATTAGTTTTAACAGTTTTACGGGGAATAACTCCAGCAGTGCCGAGGGAAAAGCCAAATATGGTAGCGGCCAGAATGCTCCTGGGAGTAAGGTCAGAAGATTGAAACGCATGTTAGGTGAGGCAGAGAAAAAGAGGGAGCGTATTAAAGCCCTCAAATCTCAAGGAAAAGCCGGAGAGACTCAATTGAAGGATCTTGCATGGAATGATACACTACAGAGCGCAGCTGGTACTCGTAAACATATTGATGTTGAAAAAGTTCGTAAAGCAATGAAAAAGAAACTAAAAGCCGCCAATCAGTCAGCAGCAGAATGGTCCAAACGCAATGCTTTAACTGAAAGTAATAAACAAGCAAGAATAGACAAAAGAGAAGGGAACATTGAATCCAGACAGAAGCGACACTCTCTGAAAGTGGATCCTACCTCAGATACCGCAACTGGACGAAGTGGGTCTGGACGAGGTGGGTTCGAAGGCAGGCAGAAGAAAATGCTTACTGGCAATGCAGCTAATACATCAGGGGAATCTTCAAATAATAAAAATAAGAGATAGTATTAGAAATGACGATATTTGTAATAATCAAAAATGATCAATTTTAGATTTCAAATATATTAAATTTAATCATTTACTCAACCAATAACCCTAATCTAATTCTATATTCTAAATACATTATTAAATCAAATAAAATAAAATCAAAATGATTTATTAATCAAATATTTCACCACAATTGGTAATAAGTACTTGTCTACTAGTACGTCCAGTTTCACTTCCCACTTTTTCAATTTGTCTGACAACTTCCATTCCATTTGATACAGCACCAAATACTACATGGGATCCATCTAACCATGGTGTTTCAGCACACGTTATAAAAAATTGTGATCCATTAGAATTCACTCCGGAATTTGCCATTGACAATAAACCTGGTCCAGAATGTTTTAATATAAAATTTTCATCAGCGAAGGTCGGACCGTATATTGATTCACCTCCAATACCATTACCTTCCACAAAATCCCCACCATGTATCATGAATGATGGTATTACACGATGAAATATAGAATGTTTAAACCATAATTTCTTAGTTGGTGTAGATTTCTCACCAGTACACAAACATCGAAAGTTTTCACATGTTCTTGGGGCTACATCTCTCCGCAGCATCATTTCTATTCTGCCAGCAGGTCTATTAGCTATCGATATATCAAAAAATACTGTGGGATTACGTTCTCCTTCCATTTTTAGTGATAGTTTGGTGAAAATTCTGATACGAATACCATTTTCAATCTCAGGACAGCTTTCCCGTCCCGGCGTCGCGTCCCGCTTGCCAGCAGGCAGGCTTGCGCGCGCGGATGGGTGCTTCCCAAAAATAAGGTGAATTTGTGAATTTATTCATTTATGAATTTATTCATTTTCTAGGCTCTGCTCCCACCCGGGATGAGTATAGAGTGGAATGTAGAATGCACAAACCCTTGTGGCGATTCTGTATTTGTTATTGAAAAAGAAACGTCGTTGATTCTAGTTTATAGTTCGAAAAATGCTACAATTTCTGTTTTCTCTATTATTGGGAAGCATATATATGATTTTGATACTGAGTTAACATTGGGTGTTACTACTGTAACAATATGGAATGATATTATTATAGCTGGTGGTGTTGATGGACCTATATATGGTTATGAATTATCAAGGATTATGAATAATATGAATAGTAATATGAATAGTAATAATGCTAGTAATAACAATAATGTCAGCGACGAGCAACCCATCAAGAAATTAGAGCATGCATTCAAATTAGAAGGGCATTTTGATTCTGTTCGTTGTATGTCATTATGTGAATCATATCTTATTAGTGCGGGTTGTGATTTTCAAATTATTTTATGGGATTTAATGAAATTAAAACATGTCACTAACTTATACGCGTCACCTTCATCTGTGAGGGGAAATGAAGCGTTAGCAAACGATATTTCATTTGAAAAAGATTATTTGTTTATTGGTCACACTGATGGTGCAGTGTGTAGTTGGAATAATGATAATTATAAATTAGTAGTTGGTAATTTAAATCATACTGGCATGGAGATTCATTCTTTAAAAACCACTGTTCAATATTTGATCTGTAGTGGCAAAGATATACATAAAAATCATAATAATATTATTAAAATTTGGAAAGATAAAGGAAAACTGATGGAACCAAGTTATGAGATAGTTGAATCTGCGTATATTCGAAGTTTAGAACTCTTTTCTGGGGTATTCAAAGGTACCGCCATTGCATTTGCTTTGATTGCACCGAAAGAAATCCATGTCTTCGAAATAGAAGGAGATAGAACTTTAGCTCGAGCGGAAGTTGTTGTAAGTAGTGAACAAAATGAAGATGTGAGAGAGAAGCAAGAGAAGGGAGAAGATGAGATAAAGATTAATCAAGTCATATCAACATTTGTTTATCATGATAGCAAAGTGATCACTTTGAGTACCAATAATGGTGAGTGTCATGACGATAACACTCTGAGTAATACTATAGGTAGGAATGCTAGTGATAATATGCCAGTCATTTCATACATGTCATTTGATGTGCTTCTGAGTCATTGGACAAAATAGCAGAAGAAATATTAGTACCAGCCATGTAAATTTATTTTGTATTTGCATATAATATTTATATCATGAATTTAAATATTTATCACTTAATAATCAGTATTGATATTGATATGGATATATATATTTATCTATCAATATTTTGGGAATTGTTTGTTCACAAGTCTATAGGCTTCCAAACCTCCATTCACATTGACGACATCCACTTCAATGTGTACACTCTCCATCTCCTTTTTCATGTCATTGATGGAGTTGTATACCTCCACACTAGCTAGACGACTGCTAATTCCTCTACGGCATAGGCACATCACTGTTAACTTGCTCTCACTTGTTTTGGATAGAAGTAGCCTATGTAAATTACGGCTAATCTTTTCATCCTTCATGGTTGGATAAGGAATATTGACATACAAGAGATTACTTTTACTACTACTTTCATGTTCACTACCATTACTAATACAATCTTCCTTGTTCTGCTCATACAGACGTAAAAAGGTGGAATGCGATAGGGTACATCTGTTGATTTGATCGAAGTAGTGTGCTAGTGAAACCATCTCAAACTCCTTCTCCGGTCGTACATCAATCAATACACAAGCAGATACATACGAGGCTAAAGATGCTGATGATGGGGGTAAATTAGAGATGGCATTGGTTTCGTTAGCTTTCAGAAGGGAGTGAAATTCCTTTACATTCATGCTTTTGAAAACACTAGAATCAAAACTGCTGCTATCACTACTATTATTATTACTGCTATTGGTGCATACTCCTAATGCACCGACTGATTGCAACCAAGTGAGTGTATCTGCAGGTGATTTGATCAAAGCGAACTCACTGCTGCTTGTATTAGTATGATTATTAGAAGTAATATGACCACAAACAAGACAATTATCTCTTTTACGAGGTAAAGTGAAAGTCATGAAGTTGCTTCCAAAACAATCATAATACAATTGTTTACCTACAGCCACAGGAATTTCAGGAGAAAACGAAAGATCAGAATCTTTCTTATTACTATTACCAGTATTATTACTTTTACTATTATTAATGTTGTTAGTATCTGCACTAGTTGTTGCTTCATTTAGAGAAGGCAGACCAGAAATAACAATTTTGCAAGCTTCTGCAGCAAGAATACTTCCAATGACTCCTGGTACTGGACCTAGTACCCCAATGGAATTACAACTAGCACTAGTGTTATTACGGGTAGGATTGGGATATAAACAACGATAACAGGCAACTTTAGTCAGATTCATCACTTCTTTGGATATATTTAATGAGGATGAAGATGAAGGTAATTGAATATTTGGGAATACTGTAGCTTGTCCATCCCATCCTATGGCGGAACCGCTTAATAATATCTTGTGTTTTAACACACATGCATCATTAAGAATATATCTAGTAGCCATATTATCACTACAATCTATAACAATTGAATGTCTTTCTATCAATGATTCTACATTAGATGTATCTATACGTAATTGATTATAAGTAACATTAATATCAGGATTTAATCCAATAGCTGCTTCCATAGCTGTTTTTGCTTTTGACGTTCCTTGATTATCATATTTAAATATTATTTGTCGATGTAAATTATTAATTTCCACTTGATCATCGTCAATAATGTGTATGTTTCCTACACCACCACCAGCCAAGTATAAGATACATGTTGATCCTATACCACCAGCTCCAACTATAACTATTGAACTATTTTTCAATCTATATTGCCCATTACGTCCAAAGAGTAACATCTGACGAGAATAATGTTCAATATCTGCAGATTCAAGATCCATGTATATATTTTTTTTGTTTTTTGAATCTATATGATTTTTAAAAAGGGATGATGCAAAATTTTTCTCTTCGTAGGTTCGACACGCTCATAAAAGCGATAATTAGATAATTAGTTTGAGGCAGGCATCAATCAGTCGCGGTTGGCGTATATTTCAGACCTCAAGGACACAGACAGCCAGACAGACAGACAGACAGACCCAGACTGTCTGTAGGTCTGTAGGCACATTGGCACCTCACTTTTTGAGTATTTCTAATTTGCATTGATAACATAAGCAATGAAGTTTATTCTAATTTTTTTGTTATCTTTATCAATTACCAATGCATTTGTTCCAATATTACATAGTAAATTCTTTTATAAAAGTAAAATTTCAATGAGTTCTGACTCTGAAATAGATAATGAAGATAATCAAAACATAATAGATAATAGTAGTGATGATAGTGATAAAGGTGGAAATGCTTTGTTCCGAAGATGGAAGAATTTGGGACAAGAAACTAGAGATGATATCAAAGCAACATCAGCATCATTTATCTTTGCAATACTATTAAGATTATTTATTGTAGAACCAAGATTTATACCATCATTATCAATGTTTCCTACCTTTGATATTGGTGATCAATTATTAGTTGATAAGGTTTCCAATAAACTAAAACGTCCATATCAAAGAAAAGATGTTGTAGTATTTCATCCATCAGAAACATATGTCGAATTAACAGGAAATAATGATGCTTTAATTAAAAGAATAGTTGGAGTTAGTGGTGATGTAATTAATGTTAGAGATGGTATGTTATATGTTAATGGTGTTCAACAAAATGAACCATATATTAATGAAGCTCCTGATTACAAATTAGATGATATGAAGGTTCCAGAGGGTATGCTATTAGTGCTTGGAGATAATAGAAACCATTCATTTGATTCTCATATTTGGGGGTTCCTTCCTCAAGAAAATATAATAGGTAGAGCTGTTGTGAAATATTGGCCTATATGGAGATTAGGTTTTATTGAAGGATCTGTCTAGTGTAAACGATGTATAACAAAAAAGAAAATAAATAAGAAAAAGGTTTGAGTGCTAGAATTGTATGTTGCAATATTTTTTCCATGGTATGAATTCAAAGTTTCAGTTTTAATTTTAACTAACTATAAATAAAAAATCAGTGAGAAAGAGTGCAATAAAATTACAAAATATTTGAAAAAACCTCTACAAGTCACTTCTTATCTAACTCTATCTAAAGCTATAATTCTATTACTATTATTATTACTATTATCCCTATTTCCTGTTTCGATTTCCAATCCATTTATGCTATTCCATAAATAGCAATTGCTATTTGTGATCCAAAGCCTGCAGCAAATCTCATGGCATATTTGCAAGGATAGTTTCCACCTCTGGATAGCTTGAGATCTGTACCTAAATTAGGATCAAGTTGACTGTCATTCGCTATAGGAGGTACCATGCCCGAAAATAAGACCTCAGTGGCTACAACATCTTCAAATGACACTCCCATAGGATGACCAGTAAACCCTTTAGTATTAAGTATTAACAAGTTCTTTAAATCTTCACCAAATATGGTTCTCAATCCGTGAATCTCATTGGCCGCACAACTACTTGTAGGACTAGCATGAGTAGAAGTCTCATGTGAAAAGTACACGCCATATTTAGCAATATCTTGACGTGTAATATTGTGCTCCGCTTCTACACCAGAGATAAAACGTTCCATCTCTTGAGAAATATGATTTCTATCCATTGCAGCACCATGATATGCACTATTTGAGTATAAAGTACCAAGTAGTCGACATCTAAATGGTGATGATTGTGTAAGAGAAGATGGAATTGACTGTATTTGTTGTCGACGACGAGCACCTTCTTCTGATTCAAATACCATACCAATACCACCACTACCAAGGATCATACCACTTCTTCTTTGATCGAAAGGTAATGCAGCTATATTGACGTCACCACATGATGTAGCGGCACCCAAAGCTCTGAATCCATTACCTAACCAAGGCATTAGAGTATCAGAACTGGCATTATCACCAGCAATTACTACAACTCTTTCAGCACGTCCAGTTTGGATTAAATCAAAGGCTAATGCTACGGCTTGTGTAGAACCTGCACATGCTGCATTTGTTTGCATGTTTGGACCACGCGCTTTTACTATTTGTGCAAGTTGTCCATTTCCTAACACTAACACTCTAAACAAGAACTTACGATCAAATTCATAAGGTTTTTCTCTAAATGCATCTTTCTCTGGATTAGCTGTAACTTCCTCAGCAAGACGTTCAATTTCTTTTAAAGCTTCATCACTAGCACTAGACAATGCACCACCAGAATAAGCTTCCATCCTTTTGCGAAGAGTAGCTACGATCTCTTGAAGATTACCCGAATTAACAGACTTTGATCTGAAATAACGACTAACTTCTTCAACAGCAGCATCTAAAGCAGGAAATGAAGTAGCATATACAATACCAAAAGAATCTTGCATAGAAGCAGGCAATTCCCAACCGCTAGTACCTTCACCTGTACCAGACACGATACCGGCATCCTTCAAAGCTTCGAGACCTGCTGCTACTGCCACTTGTACTGCTCGGTCCATTGTAGCAGCAATAGAAGCTGCCACGCCATACTTAGTTAGATCAAAGTGGCCTAAGGACGCACACAAATTAATATTATTTTCCTTAGTAATCGGTATCCGATTTTGTGTACCATCTTTGTTCTTTTTTAATTGAACTACATTTCTCGCTAGCATCTGAGTTTTTACTTGATCTGGAATTGCATCTATTAATTGTTCGCCTTGAATAATCCTATAAATATTCTTTCTTCCATCTTTAAATACATCTTTATCTCTACCTGGCAAGGCTGCAGCTACTCCTGTTACGACTACATTAATACCAGGACGACCCGAAGCCCATACATATGTTTTATTACGTCTTAATCCCCCACCATTACTACTACTACTACTTAGGCTATTACTATAAAAGTTATTGGTTGTTGGGGTATTATTTCCACTACCAATATTACCAATATTATAACTATCAGTACTATTACTTCTACAAACGCTTGTATCTATGGGTAAAGAATTTGTTAGTGAGTGGTTTTCTCGTCTAGTAAGCTCACCATTTACATCAATATAATAAGAGCCATCAGTAATGTAAGACTGAGGCCAACGTGGAGATTTCATGCCCTTGTTACTAGCACTATTGCCAAGTGATTCCATATTCACAAAGAATTCAGCTGGTTGAATACTCATTCGAGCGGCTAATCTTTCTCTTATACTTAAAGTCTTACTCATAATCCCAATTTCAGTGACAGAATTTTCATCTTGACTGACATTTGCTTCAATAAAAATGGAAGTATCATTGGAATTAAAGAATAAAAGAATATTTTTACCACAAATAGATGTCCTCATAGTTGAAATCATGTAAGCTAAACCTAATAATGATGTAACACCATTACAATTGCCAATATTTTGTAGTATTTCTGAACATATTTCTGCTTTACTTGTGTAAACATTATCTACAATAATATCTATATCGTCTTCACTTTTATTCAAATCACTATTAGCACAATGAATATCACGCAATACTAAAGTTTTAATACTTTTACGTAATAAATCACAATTACAAGTAGCAAAAGAAATGAAATCAAAATGATTTAAATTACTGTTACTATGTTGATCAATTGCTTCTCTTTTAGATGTAAATAATTGATAGCATTTATCAATAGTATCACAGTACTCATCTACATCCATTTGTGAAAGTGATAAAGAGGATGATACGACACTTCTCGTTTTTAAATTCAATTTTATAGGCGAATCACGACCAATTAATATCGCTACGGCAGCACATCCACTTAAACTATCATACGAAAAAGTAGTATCATTACCAGGATGACATAAATCAACAGCAATAACAAGTGAATAACGGCCATCCCATGATGAAGAGTCTACATAATTTATGGTATTAAACAATGCATTGATACTATTTACGGAAGAATCAAAGCAGGCATTGCACAATATCTCTGAATTTCCAGCATTATTAAAAATTTTTATAATATTTGATTTACATTTTATTAAATCAATACTATTAATATTCATGGATGATGTAATTTCAATATTACCTATCAATGAAGGTGATATAGAATATTTCTCAATTAAATTATGACTAACACTCAAAACAAATGATGTTAAATCTTCATTATCACCAACACAAGATAATAATTCATCGGAATTTTGAAATGAGGAAACAGAATTAAATAATTTGGAATTTGATTCAAATAATGCCTTGCTATCAACATATGTATTTGGAATGTATACTTCCACAGCTGATATACCAGCTGACATTGTATTTATGGATAATATATGTATAATTCAAAAATACAAAATGATGATGCATTGGAGCTATGACTGATAAGGACGCATGACTGCCCGCGCGGCGGCGGTGTCAGGCGAGGTGCCAGGCAGGCAGGGTGCCACAGGTGCCACGCGGTGCCACAGGCTTGCAGGCCGGCCACAGGTGCCAGCAAAGGAAGGGTGGCTGATCAACATCCTGGACATTCATGGAGAGAGATCGACATGGAGATCGATCCTCCGCTGCTAGTAATCAGGAATATCCTAATTTCCCAATTGCTGTCGTTGCTTTTTTACAAGCTCAAATCCTAGACTAGGTTGAATATTCCATTTTATTTTTAAATATAAAATACAAAATAGTAGCTAATTACTCAAAATTTTGAAACGGAAAAGAGCATGTCGTCATCTGAATTTCATAATGAAGGATTAGAAAGATGGGAAAAAATGAGAGAAGAATGGCAAAATCGTGGTACATCTTCGGACAAGGAAGAAGCCAAAATGAAGAGAAATAAAGCAAAAAGAATTGAGAATGTTGAAGAAATAATTGAAAGATTATTCAATCAGTCACGCGGTGGAGAATTACCAGAACCTCTTCCATTATGTCAAATGATTGATATATTGACTGATCTTTGGGAGGCCGATGGCATGTTTGATTGAAAACACCACTGCCATGCTATATCCGTAGAGCGATGAAGTATAAACGAATTGAAACCTGAACTCATGCACAATTTTGCAATGAAAAATTTTTGAAAAAACGAAAAACACTGAAAGAGATACTTGATAATTACTTTAAGGTTAATAGAGGATATCATCAAAAATTGAAATATAATTTGAATATTAATCCTTTTTGTCTTCATAGATCCACTCATTTTGATTTTGTTTTTTTTGATTTTATGATTATCAAGAGGATACACATGATGATACGATATAAATGATTACATGTGTTGTACCCTCTTCCTTTTTCATTCTTATCTACATATCTTTTCACTTTATTAGACTTCCTTTCACTAATTTCTTTAAATACATATTTATTGGTGTAGAATTTGATTATAGTCTGCTTTGCATGGAAAACGCTGTTCTAACGAGATTTGGCTTTAAATCAGCTAAACTAGTTGAACCACTTAATCTCATAGCTAATTCGAATTCCTCTCTTAACAATTGAATAGCTTTGAATACACCCTCCTCACCTGAATGAGCTAATCCCCATAATACTGGACGCCCGACAAAGACGGCACGAGCGCCTAAACTAATAGCTTTTAATACATCAGTACCACGTGACACACCGCCATCAAGATATACTTCACAACGACCAGCAACGGCTCTAACGATTTCAGGTAAAACTTCAATGGTGGCTGGTGTAGTATCTAACTGTCTTGCGCCGTGATTGGATACCCAAATACCATCTACACCATTACGCACAGCAGCCAATGCATCATCAGCAGTTAAAACGCCTTTCACCACAATTTTCATGGTGGTTTGTTTACGTACCCAAGCAATATCTTGCCAGGTTAATTTTTTATCGATTAATGACGCAACATATGATGCTAGACCTGAGCCTTCTTTACCAGCACTTTTAGTACCAGCTGTATGAGCTCCACCTTTTTTAGCAAAATTACCCATGGTTAAATGAACAGGTAATGAAAATTTATTTTTTAAATCAGCTTCACGTCTTCCTAATATTGGTGTATCTACCGTAATTGCCAATGCTTTATAACCAGCCTTCTCTGCCCTTTTAATTAAGTCTAATGTCACCGCACGATCTTTATACACATATAATTGAAACCACTTTAAACCTTTTGGTGCAGCTTCGAACACTTCTTCTAATGCTATAGTTGACCAAGATGATAATGTCATTAATGTACCATGTCTTGATGCTGCACGTGCTGTAGCACATTCTCCATCATCATGTGCCATTCTTTGCATAGCAGTTGGTGCCAAACAAATTGGCATTGAAACTTTATCACCTAATATAGTTGTATGTGTGTTCACTTTTTCAACATCCACCAAAATTCTTGGCATCAAACGTAATCTTGTAAAGGCTTCACGATTTTCTCGCAATGTTATCATATCATTTGAACCAGACGCGTAGTAACCCCATGCATTTCGTGGTAGAATATATTGAGCATATCTTTCATACTCAGCAATATTACATGGTTCAGGTCCTGCTCCTGTTACTAATTGGTATTGCTCATCTACAGGACCAACTGGTGCAGCCATTTTATCTTTTAGAACTAAGTTAGTGAAAACCTAAGGATTATACGTGCAAAACAGCAAAATGCTTTTAGTGATGTGGCTTCCGGACTTCTATATACCCTGTCACTTCCTGCTGTGTGTGTCAGAGAGAGCTTGAGAGAGAGGGAGGGCCGGGCCCGGCCACAGGCAGGGAAGGGTCAGACAGGGTGTGTGTCAGGGGTCCGGGTGTCAGGGTCAATCAAGGATCAAGGATGCCTAGCCTGCCTGCCCTGCCTTCTGTCAAAACTCCTTCCTGGCCTGGAAGCTGGAAGTTATAGATGAAAAAAGCAACCGAAATAAGTGTAGGAACCCATCGGTTTGGTGCTTGTTTTTAGATTATGGCAGATTCTGCTGCATTTATTACCCAAAGAGATGATAAAATATCAGAAGTTAAGAAAGATATAGTAGAATTAGAAGATTTATTATCAGGAAATGCAAAAACATCACAATCTACATTATTGCTTAAAAAGCGTAAAGAAATGCGTGAAGTTGATGAATCGTTGGAGTTAATGAAACAAGAGTATAAAAGACGTATGGATGCGTGTGAAGAACGACGGGAACATTTTGAAGCAAAACAAACTAAAATGAGAGAACAGGTATTAAAATTTGAGAAATATATCAGAGAAAATGATGCTAAAAGACATCGAGCTGAATTAAAATCTAAACAAGAACATAAATTATATGAACAGAAATGTAATGAATTGAGTACTTTATTAAATTCTATAGACAATTTAAAATTACAAGAATCAAATTTAGTAAAAGAATTAGATACACAAAATAAATATACATTTTATTTAGAAACTATACTAGAATACGTCGATGGTTTTGATGAGATTGGTGATATATTAAAAAGATACGATAATTTAAAAAATAGTAATTCGGATCTGATGCAACAAGTTCAAGACAAAGAACAAGAATCTGATAAATTGTCACATGATTTACGTATCCTACAAGAGGATCAACAAAATCAAATACTAGTGAATAATTCTGCGTTACAATCATATCAAAAAGATTTAGAATCTGTAAAAGGCATAACTAAAGTGGAAAAAGAAGAACAAGATCGTCACAATGATAGATCTAAATCAGTTGCAAGGGAATCAACACAAGTTATTGAATCTATTAAAAATATTTTTGTGCGTTGTCAATCAACTATGAGAGTTCCAGGTAAAGGTAGTGGTGGTGGTAAAGGTATTGATCATTTATCAAATAATTTGCATATAATTGAATCAAGATTAGTTGATTTAATTGAAATTATTGGAGAATTTGAGTAAGAATAACATCTACAACATGATCATCATCAGTCAAGAAGACTGTAGTAGTGATCGAAACAAAATTTCAAGTAGAGTTGTGTTGCGGTTGAATTGATTTGTAGAGTTGTGTTGCGGTTGAATTGATTTGTTACATTGTATCATTTTTATGTTTAAGTATTTATTATTATAATTAAAATAGTTAAACAAGTCTCATGTGGATATGGTTTTCATGTTAATTTATCTTATATTTGTAAGCGTTTATTAGGTACAGTCGATTATTGAGGTCATCACATTCATTCCTATTCTCAATTTCATCTCATTTTCTTATCTTCCTTCAATTCAAATCATCTTGGTATATCTTAAGTAGCTGTTTGTGCACGTTGGTATAAAGCTTCAACAGCAGTTTCTAAATGATTGATGACATTCATACCTTTGGTGAAAGTCATATCAGCTTTACTATTATCGAATAGAATTAAATGTCCTTTACCTTGATCAAGAACACCAGCGCATTTATGATCTAATATCATTTGACTTAATTTTCTTTCAATTACATCTTTATCTAATTTAATTAATTTAGCAATATGTTCTACTTCTACACAACTGAAAGGATGAATTAATTTCATTAAATTAGCCTCTAACATATCATGATACAAGATTTCTAAATGGTTTGAAACTAGTACATCACTTTTGAAAGCCAAGGAATATTTATCAACAGCGATTTGAAAAGCCTGTAAAGATGACGCTACAGCTGCTTTAGCAATAGCACCCATTCCTTCAATACCCGAAGATTTATATTTCAATCCATATTTACCACTGATTAATCCAGCAACTTCATGAGCTTTATTGTCAAGTACTTTACATAACATCATATATTGTAAACATGTTGTTGCCAATTCATTAGCTGATGATTGATCATATCCCTCAAAGGCCTCTAAAAAATATGAGAATGCAGTAGTATGATCACCTTCTTCGCATTGTAACATGCCACTCATTGCATCTATATCAGCTTGTAACAATGGCACAACATAAATAGAATTGGCAGCAGTTCTGGAAGCAGTTAACGCAGCTTTTGATTTTGAAATGTTTTGCAAGCGGAAATATATTCTTGATTCTGTTAAATGTGTTTCAGTCAGCATTTGCTTATCATCCAATTTCTTCAATTCAGTTAATAACGAATTGACTAATTTTAAAGCATCAGACTGCTTTCCTGTTTCTAATAATAATGTAGCTAAACGTGCTTCAATTCTTTGTCTTAAAAATGTTCTTTTTTCGTTTTTACACCAATTAACAACATCTTGACATAAACTAACTTGACTTTCTAATGAATTAGGAAATGATGCAACAATATCTAATATATTTCTAACAATTTTTGCGGTTTTAGCTTTTGGAATATTAGAAAAAAACACATTATAATGTTGTAACAAACCTAATATATCATTAAATGGTGCTTTTGAATCCTTAATTTCATTATCAGGCTTTAACATTATTCTCGCAATCTTATACATGCATTTTTCTGTTACAGCTGTACTTATATCATCTTCATTTACATTGCCTTTTTCAGCTAATGCCATATAATGTTCAAATAAATGTTCAGCAGAAGCTGTAGAATCCATTTCTTCCAAAGTTTCAAATTCCACTACTAAATCATCAGCTTCAGTACTCATTTTATTAATTTTAATTGAATATTATAAGGGCTATCAACTTTGGAAAGCATTAACTTTCAATTTCTTGATGTATGCCGATGTTGCAACAGCATCAGCATACATAATAATCTTGAAATATTTTAGTTGTTTTTCAAATTCCTGCTCCAGGTGCTTTCCTGCTGGGGGCGTTAAGGCGTCTCTAGAATATCAACTTTGATTCATTCATACAGTTGCTACGAGAAACTAGGATGATAGAACTAGAGTGCAATGTACAAAATTATGCTTGGGGTAAAACTGGTACCGACTCTTTGGTAGCAAAAGTAAAAGTTTTAGGATCAAATAATGATTTTAAAATAGAAGAGGATAAAGAGTATGCTGAACTATGGATGGGTTCACATCCTAATTGCCCATCTTATGTCAAATCTTCTAGACAAATATTTTTAGATTATCTAAGGGATAATTTAAATTTAATTGGTATTGTACCTGAAGGGTATCCAAATGATAATTTACCATTTTTATTTAAAATATTATCAATTAACAAAACATTATCAATTCAAGTACACCCCGATAAAGAATTAGCAAAAGTATTACATGAAAAGCAGCCAGAAATTTATAAGGATCCTAATCATAAACCAGAAATGTCTGTAGCATTATCAAAGTTTGAAGCTATGTGTGGATTTCGACCTATTGAAGAAATCATTAATTTTATTCAAGAATATCCTGAATTTGGTAGTCTATGTTGTTCTAGTAAGGAGAATGATTTGAAAGTGTCGGGTGACGTTGAAACTGATAGATGTTTATTAAAAGAATTATTTCGGAACTTTATGTTATGTTCAGATACAACAGTAGAAAAGGAAATGAAATCATTAATAACAAAATTAACGAATGCTAGTAGTAGTATTAATGATAATAATATTTACAATAATAATAGTAATAATGATGATGATGATTATGT
>OZSS01000838.1_pt1 | contig 14828 bp, 20 predicted proteins | sample 1779911 | NCBI WGS metagenome assembly OZSS01 (sample SAMEA2603589, study PRJEB24840) | metagenome | biome: Water; feature: Photic zone; material: Seawater sample | place: Mediterranean Sea | collected 2013-11-12 | depth 10 m | reverse complement strand
GGGGGGGGATAAAAATAGGCTGGTAGGGTTAGAAAGAAAAAATGGTGTTTTTAAGTAAAATAAATTTTTGGCTAATGGCTAAAATCCTTATACTCAACATCATCATTTAATTTTTAATTAGTAAGTTATGCAATGCAAACAAGCTAATAGTGTCCCTGCTCATCTCTATCTTGAATACAAAGGTTTTAAACCTCGTCACACTCGTTTAAACGGTCGTGAACTTTGGTATATCAGCCCCATTAGACCACAAGAAAATACACCTTCGTTTAAGGTGGATGTGATTTTAAACAGGTGGTTTGATCATGGTTTGGGAAAGTGAGGTAAAACGGTTGATATAGCGATTGAGCTTTGCCGTTGTGATGTGCGTGGTGCTTTACGAGATATTGAAAGCTCAGGTTTGTTTAATGAGTTTGGTTATCGTCATGATCAGATAAACAGGTTTCAGGGGATGCATTCTGTTTCAGGGGAAGGAAGTATTGCTGTTGAAAAAGAAAAGAATGTTGGGAATATGGGAGCTTTTCGTTTGTTGTATGAGACGGAAATAACACATAAAGCATTGTTAGAGTATTTGGATATTAGGAAGATTGATAGACAGATTGCAAAGTACTACCTGACACAAATTCATTTTGAACCTTCAAATGGGGTAAAACAGTTTTTTGCTTTGGGTTGGAAAAGTAGTCAAGGCTATGAAGCTCGAAATTCGCTGTTTAAGGGCTTTGTAGGATCGGGCAAGGGGGTAACTTACCTAAAGGCTGATAAAAGTGCTGTATGCTTCGTTTTTGAGGGTTTTATGGATTATTTGAGTTACTTATCAGATAAGAAAATCAGCAAACCTGATTTTTCGGTGATTGTGTTAAATTCTGGTGTACTGAAAATTCATGCTTTGCCTCATATTATCAAAGGGGGTTATAAGCAAGTTAATTTGTTTATGGATAATGATGATATGGGTAATGAGTGTTTTAAGTTCTTTCAGTGTTCGCTTAAATCCGTAGAATTGATTGATATGCGTTCAGAGTATGAGGGCTATAAGGATTATAATGCTATGGTGATGTCTAAGTAGCTCTTTTTTCTTTTTCATAGGCATTTTCACATTATGAAAATGCCTTTAATGGTGTTTTGGTTTTGTTATTTTTAAAATTAAAAAACAACAACAATTTTTTTACTATAAGTTTGTTGTTCTTTTAATAACAACCTTTTAAACACTTTGTCTGTTTTTGTGATCGCTGGGAACCCGTATAAATAAAGGAAAAAGAGGTATTACTAAAAGTTAAATGCCCCCGTTTGCAGGGCGAAATGCCTCCGTTTACAGGGAATTTTCAATTTAAATGCCCCCGTTTACAGGGTGTAATGCCCCCGTTTACGGGGCAAAATGCCCCCGTTTACAGGGAATTTTAATTAAAAGCCTCCAAGAAGCCTTTATTTAAGCGATATACATATTTAAATGTCCCCGTTTACGGGGCAAAATTTTATTCTCTGTTTTGAAGCTGTTTTTTATATGTCCCATAATTAATTTTGACATTAAGGGGCTTATGGATATACTGAAATTTAATATTTCCTAGCTATTAAAAATGAGTGGTTCTATTTTGGCTAAAAAGCAAGAGTTAAAAAAACATACTTCTGCTATACACTCTAGTGGTGGCCTTTCTTTGCTTGAAAGAAAAATATCAAATATTTTGCTGTATAACGCTTATGATGATTTGTTAGTTTCACGATTTCATGAAATTAAAATATCACTTCTTTCTGAAATGTGTGGATACAACAGTAAGGATATTGAGGGTCTTAAAAATTCAATAAGGAAATTATCTAAAATCACTGTTGAGTGGGATGTTTTAGATGAGAACGGTAATAAGGAAGAATGGGGGATTTCTTCAATGCTTGCTTCCGTTAGGCTTTTAAGTAAGGGTATTTGTAGGTATGAGTATAGTCAGTCTTTAGCTGAAAAACTCAAAGAGCCTGAGGTTTATGGAAGCATAAATTTACAAATGCAGAAAAGGTTTTCTTCGGGGCATACACTTACAATATATGAAATGTGTTTGCAGTATAAGGGTTTGTTAAAGAAAAGAAATGAGGCATATACTAAGTGGATTTCTTTAGATGATTTTAAAAAAATTGTCGGTGTAGAGGGGTCGGAGTATTACAATGATTTTCGTAGGTTAAACGAGAAAATAATAAAATCATCGGCGAAAGAAATAAACGGTACAACGAGAAAATTTATAGGTACTGATATTATTATTAAGCCTGAGTATAAGAAAATAGGCAGAGCAATTTCTGATATTAGGTTTTTGATAAAATTAAACCCTCAAATGAGTTTAGCTATTGGAGAGGATTTAAAAGAGGAGTTCAGGGATAAGGAAGTATATTCACAGCTAATAAATTGTGGTTTAACTGATTCAGGGGCATTAAACATAATACAGTCATATGATGAAGACTATATTAGTGAAAAACTTGAAATTGTAAACAAGGCAGAGCAAGAAGGAAAAGTTAAAAAATCATTGGGAGGATACTTAAAAAGTGCGCTTGATGATAATTATCAAAAACCTAAAAAGGTTAATGATGAAACGAGAAAGAGGAAGCAAGTAGAGGCTCAAAAACAAAATGCTGAGTCTAGGCGTGAAGATAGAGAGAGAAAGGCTAGAAAAGTTATTAGGGAGCAATATATAGAGTCTTTATCCCCAAAAGAGCAAAAGTTGTTATTGGCTTCTTTGCTGAAAAATCAAAATACTTTTGTAGCTAAAAATATTGAAAATCTTCGTCACCCTTCCCTAGCTTTAAGTATTAATGAATTGATCCCTGATTTTGCAGAGAAGGTTAAAGAGGCTAGTATTTAAATTAATCCGATTTAATTAATTATTTTAATATAACTAAATGTATAAATAATATTGATTTAACTAAAAGTATTGATATAATCAATAATATCAATAGAATTAATTTTATTTTTATATGAAAATCACAGTTTATAGTATTAAAGGTTCAGCAGGGAAAACCCCTATTGCTACTAATATAGCTTTAGATTTTGGTTATTGTATCGGTACTAATGAGTCTATTAATATCTATAGTGGACTGTTTGACGATGATCAGATATTAAAGGTAGGTCAGAATGAAGAATTTCCTAAACTAACTGATGATACTGATATTGTTTTTGATTTGTCGGGGTCAATTTCTGACTCTTCTTTAAGTATTAATAGTGCCATCAAACAATCGGATCTTGTTATAGTTCCTATCTATAATCATTTAAGAAGTTTACAGGGTGGTATACAAACAATATTAGAAGTAGAGCAATTCACAAGAAACATAATAGTTATTGCTACAAAACTAATGAAGTCCCGCTATAAAGGTAAGAAGAAAGAGGGTGATCTAGGTTTAGGTAAATATGACTGGACTAAATCAGATGATTTTATGAATATAGCTAAACAGATTAAAGCAAATATAGATTTTAAAATTGAGGTATTACCACTTAGATTTTCTAATGGGTTTGATTTAGTTGATGATGAAGAAAAATCAATAGTAGAGTTAGTAAAAACAAACAAGCTCTATAAACACTATTATTCAAATGAGGCAGAACAGTTAAAAGCAATTTATAAAGTAATAAAAAGTTATGGATAAAAAGAAAAATTCAACTATAAAGATTGAAAAACCGCACCTTTTGGGAAAGGCTGAGAAGAACTTAACTCAATTAAAAGAAAAGGGGAAAATCGGTAGACCAAAGGTAGTACCATCAGTAAAAGCAAGTGAAACAATAACTCTTAAACTTACTGTTGCAGAGAAAGAGCTTTTTCAGTCTAAAGCTGGGGATGTGCCTTTGGGTACTTTTTTAAAGAATTATCTTAAAAGAGAAACAGATTTAATTGGATAAATAGCTTGTTAGAGGTTATATTTTTTCCTAAGTTTTAAATTAAAATCTTCCAAAGCAATACTACTTCGTAGTCCTCTTTGGTCTCTTATATCTATAATAAAGATAGTGTTTCTCCTGTATGTATACAAGATAGAAAAATTGCATCCTGATATTTTCAACTCTCTAATATCATCAAAATTTTCATACTTATGTCCTGAAAAGGGTTGTTGACATAAAAGCGATTGAGCTTGTAAAAAATTTATTGATGCTTTTTTATGGTCTAGTTGAGGATTATTTTTATAGTATTTTTTCATCCAAAATAAACCTTGATTGGATGATTCTAAAAATTGAATTGGCATAATCTTTATAATTTTTCAAAAGTATCTGGCTCAGGGAAGGGTGTATCATGATCTGACTGAAACCAATCATTTACAGCTTTGCTAGAAGTAGATACCCCTTTATCAATTAACTCAAGCCCTGTTTTTATTAGTTCACGAGTTTGCTTGCGTTCATCAATTAATGCTTGTATAGCTTGATTTGCCATATATGAAGCTGAACGATCTTCATATTGTGCAATTTCTTCAAGTTGTGATTTTAGTTTTGTATCAAGACGGGTAGTGAATGGTACAGTTGACATGGTATTCATAACCTCAAAAATTATGTATTAATATGTATGACATTGTGTTTAAAACTTATTAAAAGTCAAATAATTATCCATAATTGACCAAAACAAAAGACTTAATAAGATTTTCCGTATTTTAAGAATTAATATACTCTTATGTCTAACTAGACTATAGCCTAATTAAACAACTCAAACGATGTGATTTAGTGTATAAATAACATTGTTTTTTGATTTTTTGTACATTTGTCTATAGACTTTTAAGAAGCTATTTATACAATTTGATTTTGTATGAGTAGTTTTATTCATATACTGCTAGACAATAATTGATAAACTAAAAAACAATATGGCGAGGTAGTGGGTTGTTTTTCTAAATCTACTATGAGGAAGAGAATAGCGCTTTTTTTATATTAAATTATTTGTTAACTACTCATCTAGAAACATATTTATGAATTAGAGAGTTTATAGCTGTTTGGTATGGAATACCCTCACGCATTGCTTTAGCTTTTAGACGTGAAAGGTCGTTTCTTGGCACTCTTAAAGATATTTTTTGGCGTTCATCGTTAAGTGTATTTTGGGCTACTTTCTTAAGAAATACTAACCTTTCAGGGTCAAGATTGCTCTCACCAAAATCATACTTATCTGACTCAATAGCTTCAACAAGCTCTTTTTCATCATCATCAATGTATGTGTTTATGTGTGGTTCTTTTTTCATGGGTTTTTGTTACCTATATATTGAGCATGGTGCTTACGACTCGGGAATACTGTTTTGAGAAATATTCCCTTATCTTCAACCACATATGGTACTACATATGTGTAATCATTTATTTCTAAAACTAAAATTCTTTGGTTTTTTCTTGTTGGATGGGGTAGATCATCTAAAACCCTACCTTCCTCAATAGCAATAACACAATCCTCAAACCCTATACCGTTTCTTGCTTCATCCACTTGAAGGATTTTTGCCTTCTCGATGTTCCATTTTATTTGTATCATACTAGTATTGTATGGACAGAGTAAACTGTGTCAAAAGTTTTTTATTTTTTGTAACTTTCTGCAATTTGACATACAAAAAGATATTACTATAATGGTGGTATTGTTATATCTTAACTGAGGTGACTTATGCCAAACGTAAAGAGAACATTCACGCTTCCTGATGAGGTCAGCACACAGCTTGATGAAGCTATCCCTAACAAGGAGCGTTCTAGGTTTATCGCTACTTCTCTTAGAGAAGCTCTGCGTGAGCGGAAAAAAGATGAGCTACTAGGTTTGCTTTCAAGTATGCCAAGAAAAGCAAATCCAGAAGGGCTTAGATCTGAGGACGTATTGAGAGAAATTCGCTCTAATCGAGCGCAAGAGATAATAGCTAACTCATAATATGGAAGATAAAACAATCATTCTTGACGTCAATGTTGCGGTCAAAATCTTACATGAAGAGCAAGACACAACAATAGCTCAGGATTTTTTAGAGACGTGTACAGCTAACGATACTCGCGTCCTTGTACCTGAGCATTTTTTGTATGAGCTTATTAATGTATGTCAGAAACTGGGTGTTGAAGTGTCAAACGCCCTAAAGTTCTTTGGAGCTATGAAGGGGAGCATATTGACGGTTGTAACGCCTGATAATGATATGTGGTTGCTAGCTGAGAAAATAGCAAGCGAAGGGCATCAAAAAAGCGGTTTTCCGTCTATGTACGACAGTATTTACCATGCTCTTGCTATTGAGAGTAAAGGGGTTTTTGTAACTGCGGATAGAAGGCATTTTGCAAAGGCTGAAAAGTTTTCTCATATAAGCCTTTTGAGTGGTTGGGAGAAAATTCTAAATGAATAGAAGGCTTGCGATTTCTTGCAGTAAGGACATTCGGGTTGCTAGCTTTTTCGCAGGGTGCGGAGGGTTGGATTTAGGATTTGTAGAACATGGTTATAAGATTGTATATGCCACTGATTTTGACGAAGATTGCGTGAATACATTAAAAAAAAATAGGGGTTTATCTGTTTCTCATGACGCAATTATTACATGTGAGGATATTCGTAGCATTGATCTAAAAAAACTTCCAAAAAGTATTGATCTAGTAATAGGTGGGCCTCCATGCCAGAGCTTTTCTGCGTCAGGGAGAAGGGCGGGTGGGGCGTCAGGCCGTTTAGATGAACGCGGTAATTTATTTAAGGCCTATCGCGATATTATCGATTATTTAAAACCAAAAGCGTTCCTTTTTGAAAATGTTAGAGGTATATTTGCCACTAATAAAGGAGATGATTGGAAAAGTATTTTAAATGATTTTAAGGATATCGGATATTTATTATCACATCGTCTATTAGACGCCGCGGACTACGGCATTCCCCAACATAGAGAGAGGGTTTTTTTACTTGGCCAATTAGGAGAGAAAAGCTTTTTATTCCCAGAACCGACACACGGCCCAGATTCAAAAGGAAAAGCTCCATATGTTTCACCGAGAAAAGTATTAAAAAATTTTAGACTATCCAAACAGGAAAAATTGAACACTTTGTTTGAAGGCGGTAAATATTCGCATTTACTAAGTGAGGTGCCAGAAGGCCAAAATTATTTATTTTTCACTGCAAAAAGAGGGTATCCGACCCCTATTTTTGCCTATCGGTCAAGATTTTCGGATTTTCTTTATAAGGCACACCCAGATTATCCGATGAAAACTATAATAGCTAGCCCAGGAAAATATACAGGACCATTACATTGGAAAAATAGATATTTTTCGGTAGATGAATATAAGGTTATTCAAGGATTTCCAAAAGACTATAAAATTACAGGAAATCGAGCAAGTCAAATTAGGCAAATTGGTAACTCGGTTAGTCCTATGGTTGCTAAACAATTAGCAAACGCAATAGCAAAACAAGTTTTCGGAAAAGATATATCTATACCTCTATTAGGTGAAAGCACTGTTTTATCATTTGATAAGCGAAAAGCAAAAAAAGCGCGTGCTACTAGAGTTATGCATCAATTCAGTAGCGGGGAAAACAGTGTTGGAATTTTCTGTAATGATCTATCGCATTATACAGAAAACTTGCTACCTCGTTTGGAGAATGAAAAGAGGGATAACGTTGAACTTTCTAAAGTTTTGGAAAGAGAGTTCCTGCGTGTTTTTCATGATACATCAACGGTGCCTTCATTATCGATGAGGCTTAGTTTTTGGAACTCTCCTGAAATGATTGGGAAAAAAGAAAGAGATTTAACGGTAGAACTTTTTGGGACTTCACCTGATGCAATTCAATTAATGTGGAATGCGATTGATTCTTGGGTACGTAAAGCATCATCTTTACACTCCATGTTTGAGGCGTATGGTCATTTTACAGAGCCATATCCTTTATTCAAAGTTGAAAAATTTGAAGTTGAAAAATATACACCAATTTTTGAACTTTGTAATTATTTGAGCGACTTTAATAATTGTTCTAAATACCTATTAAAAAGTGACCTTTTAAAATCACTGGGGAAGACATTCAAAGTGCGAGACTTTCCAAGTTTGGCAAGAAAACTAAGAGCATTGCGGTTTGATGTTCGAACACGGGAAACCAATATCGCAATACCGCCAAAAATGTATATGATTGCATATCCATTTACCTTACCTAATTCTAAACAAATGAATTTTTCATTCAAAGAAATAGACAATTCTGAAAAGTATGCGAGATCATATATTGAAGAACAAAGAATGGATGTATAAATTGTGAAACCCAAAGCGCGTAATAATTTGATCTTATCAAATCTGAATAAGGCTTTAAGTAGGGCTTCTGAGTTTAATGATAATAACAAACCTGTTAGTGACTTTGATATAAGCGAAAATCTTATTTCGTTTATAAATTTAATGACAGAGGCATCGACAACAGCGTCATCGGCGCTAACAAATATAATCACAGCCTTGGCTGTGAAAGTTTCCTTTGAAGATTTTGATGTTCGTTTTCATCAAACGCAAATACAAGATCCAGTTTGGTTTAGCCTCAGACCAATAAGTGAAAAAGTGGTATATCCGTGGTTGCGAGATAATGATTTTGAAGGAGCAAAATCTGGTTGGCAAACTCGAACATTTGAGCGCCCAAAACCATATTACCGTGATTATGATGAAAACATTGGTACGATCAAAGAGCCATTTCTTGAGATATACAATTTAATACATGAAGGAGCAAATGTTTCAGAAGCATTAGCATATATGATATATACGCAAATGTTATTACGCGATAAAAAGAAAATTGATCTTATAGCACCAGCTACAGATGAAATTGCTGTTATAACAAGTTTTTTTGAGGCGCATTTTTTTGAAACATATAATGGCGCAGGAGCTTCAAGACTTCCTGTATTAGCTATTCATGCACTTTATTCAACAATTATGCCTCAGCTTAGTCGATATAGAGGTAAACGTCTTCTTCCTTTAGAATCACATTCTGCGGCGGATTCACAAACTGGAGCGACAGGTGATATAGAAATATGTAGTGTAGATGATAGCGTATTTGAAGCAATGGAGATAAAGCATAATATAAAGATCGATGAAAACTTAATAATTGATGCAGCAAAAAAATTAATTTCTAAGCATGTAAATCGATATTACATATTAACTACACATCAAGATTGTTCTCCGAGCAAAAATATTTTGATAAAAACTAAAGAATTACGAGAGCGTACAGGCTGCCAAATCATAGTAAACGGAGTTATACCAACATTAAAGTATTACCTTAGAATGCTAGATAACCCTGCTGATATTTTCCAAGCATATAGAAATTTACTTCTAGTAGATCAAACACTTTCCCATGAACATCGTGTTAGATGGAATGAAATCGTTTTAGGGTAAGGAATTATACTTTGTACTTTCTGCACTATGAGTATAATGTAGAAAGTAAGTTTTCCTAAGCCCTGATAATCAGGCGTTTTTATTACCTAACCCATCTACCACTAATGAGCGAAATGCAGAAAGTAATAGAGACATACGAAAGCCCAGGCGTTAAATGGGTAACGGCTCAAGAAGTGGAAGTATTGAGGGCGGGGGCGAAGGCTAGCCGTAATCCTGTAAGAAATGAGCTTATTGTGCTGATGCTCTATCGTCATGGCTTGAGGGAGAAGGAGCTTTGTAATTTACAGCTTGAGTGTATCAACCTCGATGAGGCTAAAATCTTCATTAAAAGAGTCAAGAATGGCAATGACTTTATGCATCCTATAGCATCTGACGAACTGAGGTTGATAAGACGCTATCTGAGGCTAAGAGAGACAAAGAAAGGGCAGGGCTTGCCTTGGTTATTTGTGTCTGAACAAGGGACTAGCTTTTGCCGTGATAGCATTAACAAGATTGTTACGGCTAGTTACAAGAGGGCAGAGCTACGAAAAATAACGCCTCATATGCTCAGGCATGGCTGTGGGTACTACCTAATTAACAAGGGCTATGATGTGCGCGTGGTTCAGGACTACCTAGGGCATAAAGATATTAGAAATACCGCTATATATACTAAGCTTGATAGCAAGCAATTTGAGGGGATGTGGAATTAAGTATAGTAGCCGTTTTAGTTATTGTTTTAACAAGAAAATTTGTTATTTTTAATTTTCTATATATATTTGTTCATACAACACATATCCCAACATTTTATTTTCTCCTCCTATAAAATGTAAAACCAGTTATCCCAAGATGGGAACAGGTGGGGCTATGTGTTGTAACTGGTTTACCTGTTCCCTTTTTGTGAGCATGAAAAAATATAAATACAGAGTCATATCATATATTTACCCTCAAAAAGGCGATAAAAAAACTTATATTGATACAGTAGTATCAACTGTCGATATGGAATGACTTTTATTAGAATGACAATATATTAGATGAGAGCCTTTAAGAGTTATTGACAAGGTGTGTCTTATCAATTAGTTTCGATTAACTGCCCGCTTATCCCAACGCTTTTTTCGCCGTATCCCAAGCGACATTGATTAACACCGCTTGTTCCTCAGCTTCCTTTTTTCTTGAACCTGTCAGATTTTCCCGCTTATCGGGATGATATATCCCCATCAAGCTACGATAGGCTGTTTTACATTGTTTCAGGTTGGCACCCTGTGGCACACCCAATATTTCGTAGGCATCTTTTAAAAGGTTCGGATTAAGCTCAGTGGCTTGCTGTTGCTGTTGCTGTTGCTGTTGCTGTGATTGCTTGCTATCTCGTTGCTGTTTCTGTTGTTGATGAAAACGGGCTTTCTCTTTTTGGAAACTAGCTTGTTCTCGTTCCATCTGCTCCCTTTGCTTCTTCAAATCTTCTTCTGCCTGTCTTTGTTGTCTTTCAAATGACTGTTTTTTTTGCCCATATCGAGCTTGAAAAAATGCAACGCATCCCTCCCCGAAATACAGTGAGCGGATTAAACCAATGACGAAACAAACCAAACAAAAAGGCGATTTCGTTATAAATAGGGGCTTCCTGCTCAACGATGCCTTGGATGAAAAACGCAGTGATAAAAAGACCAAACAGAATAACGATGGGGTTCATTTCCCGAAAAAACAGCGAACAGAAAGAACCCAAAATATAAAGGATAACTATGCCAAGAATAACTTCTATCATATCAGCGAAATAGCATCGTTATGATCGGTTGCCGACCAAAAAGACAAAATCCAATCATAAAAATAAATAAAATAAAAATGCTTTGGTAAAATATAAAAAATAATGGGAGACTAACAAAAAATCAAAATAACGATTTATTAAATATCCATCCCTGTATACAACCAGGGATAAAAAATAACGAAAACCAAAAAACACCTCCCCCGTAGTTCCAGTGAGTCAATACTTGTAAGCCATTCCCCAACAAAATCAAATATCATTTATTTGCCTTTTTTTCTTTTTTAAATAGTATGTAGTTCTACGACATAACCCTAGGAATGTTTACTCCTTTTTCATTCCAAACTTGCTAGCCCGAAATGGGAACAGGTGGGGTTGTGTCGTAGCAAGTTACCTGTTTCCTTTTTGATTTCTATTATATTGAGAGATTGACCAGCTCCACCATGGGCTGTTTTTTTCTGCGGATAGCATACCTAGGAAACTGACTGGCTTTTTTGAACTTCCACACCTCATAGTAAGGCTTGATAGGCAACAAGATAGGATTCCTGTTCTTACACACTATCAGTGTTTGGTTATCCTGCATGGTTCTGACTTCATCATTATTCATCAGGTTATATTCTCTATAGTCGGTGTTTTGATCCAGCAAAGAGGTGGTATTTCTGCGTTGCCTTTCACGGACTTTTCCGCATAAATTAGAAAAATAATGGGCTGTGACTGGATCACTGCCACTCAAACACACATTGGTATTCATTGCTCCCTGTATGCTTTCTGAGGCAATTCTGCCATATCTTAACCCGAGCTGCGAAACACTTTGCAAAATAATGGATAACGACACCCTGTAGCCTCGTATGGTGTTAGCGACGCTCATAAAATCAGGTATGTAGCTGTTACCAAACTCATCATAGAACAGATACACTGGCAGAGACTGTCCCTGTAGATGTTCGGGACGCATACACTCATTGAACAGCGAACGGAAAAACAGGCTGACCACAAAAGAGTAATATTGTTGCTTATTGGATGGTGTAATCAAAAAGATCGCGGTTTTTTCTTGTCGGAAGTCTGACAATCGGTAGTCAGACTTGCTCAAAAACGCACGTAAATCACGATTGCTTAAGGACTTCAATGCTGTAAGACAGACACCTACGAAAGACTGGATGGCTTCCTCATTACCGGTCAATGCGCCTTTCCATTCTTCAAGAATATAGGGATCATCGGGACAATCTGGGTTCCAGCAATGATGACTGATCCAGTGATCGAGGCTCTCGCCCATTTTGCCAAAATTCTGTAATAGGTGGTGGAGATTAGGCAAATTATAGTATTTCTTTTCCCCGAAACTGAGGCACTTGAGCAGGACACTCAAAATACGGGTCGCTCCGTTATTCCAGTAGGGATCTTTGTCCCCCGAATTACCACACCATATTAGGGTTTCGGCAATTTGCTCAATTTCTACTTCCGAATGAGTCTCCAAGCAAGGGTTGAAAAAGTGTGATGATTGGATATTCTCCACATCAAACACAATAATTTTATAACCATTGGCCTTGAGATATCCTGAAGTTAATTCCCTTACTTCTCCCTTGGGATCATGTATTGCCATAGAACACTGTTGCCTCGCTCTCTCCAGCACATTGGGGATAATATAACGGGTGGTCTTACCCGCTCCAACACGGGCTGACAGACAGAGGTTTTGGTAGCTTTCTTGCAGTGACAGACACTTATTTTGGCCATCGAGCAACAGTCCCGTATGCCGTGAAGACAAGAAATAACCAGCTTCACTACTGGTTAGCATTTTTGATCCTGTCACGGTGGTAGTTTGGTTTTTGAACAGCAAAAAACGGGTGATTTGGTAGCCAATTGTGCCGAGCAATTGAAAAGTCCTAATAATCAGTTTCATATTTTTGTTTTTTATAAATTATCTTTGCGTTTGGATCTAGCCTTGGACTTGATTTTACCCTGAGCAAAGGTTCTTTGTTTTTGGCTCAAACGGTGTTGAATCAGATCAAGCAATGTTCGGTAGTGTTTGAATACCTGAGCAGAAGTTAATATAACTCCGATCGTCTGCTTGACCGAGGCTATTAACTCCATTCATTTTTTCGGTTTTTTATTGTTCTGTTTGTTGTTTTCTTTCGATTTGGTTTGTACTTGTCGCCATTTTTTTAGGTTTTGTTCTGATTTTTTATTTCTTGCTCGTGCTTCACGGTGGGAAAAATCGCCTTGTAGCCATTCTTTCGCTGTTTCTTCGAGTTTATCTGTAAAGCTTCGGTCTGCTTCATCAACGACTTTTGCATCTTGCTCATTTTGTTTGCGGTATTTGGCTTTGGTGGTTTCTTTGTCAAGTTCCGTAAAATCACCAAATACAAATTCATCGACAGTTCTTTTTAAGGTGGATGTTTGAGCTTTTTTCTTGTTGCTTGTTTTTTTAGCGGTTGGTTTGGTTTTGCGTTTATCGTTTTTATTATCAGGTTTAGAATGACTACTAATGGCGTTAAATTGTTCTGATAGATCTAATGTTTTAAGTCGGTGTTTTTTACCTGTTGCCTTGATTTTAAAGCCGTCTGTTTGTCCTCGTTTGTAATAAATAAAACCCTCTTGTTCCATGAGTGATAAAAACTCAGTTTGATTAGCGCTAATTTCGGCATTAAGTTTAAAGCTGTCTTTTAATTTTTGTTTGTTATCAGCATAGTTTCTTTTTTTGGAGATAAGATGTTTTTGTTCAAGTTCAGGGTATTTATCCAAACAGTATTTTTCCAATCCTTTTTTAATGCCATCAAATTGGACTTGGCTTAATCGGTATCGGGTATTTTGATTGAGTTTGTTTGCACTGATGATTAGGTGAAAATGCAGATTGTTTTCTTTTTCATCATGCAGCCCGCCGAAGATTAAACAGTCTTTGGCTCGTGACTGGGCATATTGGTATACAAGCTGTTGCAGAATTTGTTTTTGTTTGTCTTCACTGATTTGTTTACTACGGGTGATTGAGATGATTTCATGGTAGAGGTAATTGCCATTTTTTCTGTTTGTCAGTAGTGAGGCATTTTTATAAAATTCTCTTAAAATACTGTCTCGGTCATTGTGGAAAAAGTTATTAGTAAAGCCATAGTTGTGATCGTAGGCATTATCACGGGTGATGTAATCATAAAGCTGGGCAAATGAAGGCTCTTTACGAGACATGCTTTTAATTATCATGGCTTCATTTTCTTATCGACAAAGTGTTTTACGGTTTCATCCAGTTCTCGCAGGTGACTAAAGACAAGGTTTTTATCTACCTGTTCAAAAATATTAGCACTGTGGGAGAGCTGATTAAGGTTGTTGGCAATATTACGGATGAGTAGACTGAGTATGTCTAATTCTTCTTTAAGCTCTCGTGGTACAAAATACTGATTATCACGGTAGGCGATGGCCATATTTTTGATGAGGGTGTTAGTGCTGATTTGTTCTTTGTCTGCTAGTTTTTTGAAGGCTTTAAATTCAGACAACGGTAAAGCAAGCTCCACTCGTTTTTGAGTGAGTTTTCGCTCTGCATTTTTCCTTTTTTTATACTCCTTTTTTTTATCCATGATTAAAAAATTAACACCTAGCAAGTATAGTGAAAATTTAGATTTATCAAATTTGATTTAACTGATAAAGTCCATTTAAGGGGTCAAGGGGATTTTCCCCTGCAAGTTGTATTGTGACGGATTCTCCGGAGATATGCAATCTTGCCTGCCTGCCCTACCCCATCTGATTTTGTCTTCACTTAATCTTCACCGTTTCTTCACATTTGAGTTGTGGGGGGGGATAAAAATAGGCTGGTAGGGTTAGAAAGAAAAAATGGTGTTTTTAAGTAAAATAAATTTTTGGCTAATG
>OZSS01000837.1_pt1 | contig 14832 bp, 15 predicted proteins | sample 1779911 | NCBI WGS metagenome assembly OZSS01 (sample SAMEA2603589, study PRJEB24840) | metagenome | biome: Water; feature: Photic zone; material: Seawater sample | place: Mediterranean Sea | collected 2013-11-12 | depth 10 m | reverse complement strand
GTTCATCAATGCAACCTGGGCTTATAGACACCCGATCAAGCTCCTGTAGTAAAAATTTGTGATAGTCTAATGCCTCGGTGGATTGAAAAACGAAATGAATTACGTCAATTGTGTGACGGCGTAGAGCAATTAGAAAGTCAAATAACAGCTTGCAATGAAGAAGTTGAAAAGGCATCTAAAGAATTGTATGGGGTAGCCCAAAAACTTCGCACACAGCGAGAAAAAGTATGCCAACCGTTAGCCAACGCATTGGCTGATCGTTCTCGAGATTTGGGTATGCAACACGTGAGATTTTCAATGAACTTAAATACGCTATCTTCACCTCAGCCAAGTGGCACAGAAGAGGCTGAACTGTTGTTTTCTGCCAACAAAGGAATTGAATTTGCAGTAATGGGTAAGGTCGCTTCTGGTGGTGAGTTGTCGCGTATTATGTTGGTGATTAAGTCTATTATGGCAGAAAAAACACAGCTTCCCACTTTGATTTTAGATGAAATTGACACTGGAGTTTCTGGAGAAATGGCAAATGCTATGGGGAAGCGAATGCATGAGATGAGTCGCCATATGCAAGTGATTTCTGTCACGCATTTACCTCAATTAGCAGCCTTGGCTGATGCGCATTATAAAGTTTACAAAGATGTAGTTGGAGAAACCACTCAAACTTTTTTGACCCCCTTAAATGAAGATGCGAGAATTGAGGAATTGGCGGAAATGTTAGGTGGAAAAAATATCAAAGAATCAGCTTTGCGTCATGCGCAGGAGTTGCGAAACGTTTAATTATAATTTAATACAATGAGTTACGGATTACTTAAAGGAAAAAGAGGAATTATTTTTGGTGCATTGGACGAAAATTCAATTGCTTGGAAAACAGCAGAACGTGTTCATGAAGAAGGCGGATCGTTTGTATTAACGAATGCTCCTATTGCAATGCGCATGGGTACTATAAATCAACTTGCCGAAAAAACAGGGGCAAAAATAATCCCCGCGGATGCTACTTCGCTTGAGGATTTGGAGAAATTAGTCTCTGAGTCCGTTGAAGTTTTAGGTGGTAAACTCGATTTTGTATTACACTCTATTGGGATGTCTGTAAATGTAAGAAAAGGACGTGCCTATACGGATCAAAAATACGATTGGACAGCCAAAGGATGGGACGTTTCAGCCGGGTCATTCCATAAGGTGATGCAAGTGCTTTACAAACAAGACGCCATGAATGAATGGGGAAGTATTGTTGCCTTGTCCTACATGGCGGCACAGCGTGTTTTTCCAGACTACAACGACATGGCTGACAACAAAGCCTTTTTGGAATCTATTGCTCGTAGTTTTGGATATTTCTTTGGTCGGGATAAAAACGTACGTGTAAATACGATTTCACAATCCCCGACGCCTACAACTGCAGGTAAGGGGGTTAAAGGGTTTGATGGATTTATTTCATATGCCGAAAAAATGTCACCTCTTGGGAATGCATCCGCTCTTGACTGCGCCGATTATACCATTTCACTATTTTCGGATTTGACACGAAAAGTTACGCTCCAGAATCTGTTCCACGACGGTGGATTTTCAAATATGGGGGTTAGTGATGCGGTGATGCAAGCCTTTGAGGAACAACAAAACTCCTAACATGCCGGCACGGCAACGAACATCAAAAAGAAGATTTTTGGGCTCAAAACAAGGAGTATTGTTTTTGGTCTTTGCTGCCGTTATATGGACATTGAGTGCCCTTTCAGAAACCTACATAACTACAGTTCCTGTGCAATTTAAACTGCAAGCAGATTCGAGCGCTTTTGTGTTTTCTAACACACACATTGAAGTTCCTGCACAAGTTTCAAGCACAGGTTTTTCGATATTGTACCGAAGGATATTTCCCCGTAAAGTAGCGCTGATGATTAGTGAATTGCCCATTAAAGAAGCTGAAAACCCTACACTTAACTCAGACTACTTGTTGAATAAATACAAGCAAACGTATAGTAATTCAAGTGAAATCAACGGCTTTGTTCCTGCTGTAATTTCACTCCCGATGACACAAGCCGTGCAAAAGTCCTATTCACCAAAATTAGCAGCCTTACCTAAATTTGAAGAGGGATATCAACTCATTTCACCATTAAGATTTAGTTTAGACAGTGTATCGGCGTTTGGCAGTAAAGCAATTCTAGAAAAATTGGATCAAGCAATTTTTAAACTGCCCGCGGAAAATCCCATCAGAGAAAATTTCACCCTTGAGGCAACCTTATTGGACTCTATTGCAAATCTAGCCAATTGGGATACCACAATTGTTCAAGTTAGTGGCAAGGTGGATAGGTATTCTGATGTTACTTTTGTGTTGCCAATTACATTGATCGATACGCCGGAAAATGTTCTTGTTAGCCTTTCTCCTAGGCAAGTGAAAATTAAATTCGCTGCACCTTTGAGCTCGCTTCGTTCTATTGATGAAACTAAGCTACTTGCAGAAGCAGTTTTTGAGAAAACGTCATCGGGCCAGCTTTCAGTTTATGTGACCGGGTTGCCTAAAACGGCTAAGAAACTAACCATATCCCCGCCAACCGTTTCCTATTTAACTGTAGAATGAAACATTACGCACTTACAGGTGGTATTGGGAGTGGTAAGTCTACCGTTTTATCCCTGTTTAAAGAAATGGGAGTACCCACTTTTTCCGCCGATGATTCTGCCAAGCATGCCATGCAGCATAACCCAGATGTAAGGAAAAAAATCACAGCCCTTTTTGGTGATGTGGCCTTTAAAGACGGCAAACTGAATAGAGCGTTTCTTGCCGAGCAGGTTTTTAAAGACAAAGCAAAATTGGAGACACTAAATGCCGTAGTGCATCCGGCTGCAAATAGTGCTTATACACAGTGGCAAGAGGCACAGAATGCGTCTTATACCATGTATGAGTTTCCTATTGTTTTTGAATTAAATGCGCAAGACAGGTTTGATGGCATTATTTTGGTGACGGCTAACGAAAAAGAACGCATTAAGCGTGTTGAAGTTAGAGATCAGGTAGGGGAAGATGCTGTTCGTGCGCGTATGCAAAACCAATGGACAGACGAACAAAAAATACCAGTTGCTGATTTTGTTATTGAAAATATAGACCTTAGCAGCACAGCAGCTCAAGTTAAAGCATTGCATCAACGGTTGCTAAAACTGTCAAATTGATGAAAAAAAATCTATTTACTGTTCTCGTTGTTTTTATGGGACTATCTCTAATAGGTATAATCATTGTGCAAACATTTTGGATTCAGACGAATCTCAATAATCGTGACCGTCAATTTTCTTTAGGGGTTAATAATGCTTTGGCATCTGTTTCAGATCAAATTAAAGAACGTGAACTGCGTGACTACATAGTGGCTACCCAAAAATTAATGGATAGTATTGGTTCGCCAAAAGAGTCGCAGCTTACAGATGTTTTTCAATACATTGACCGCACCACAGAGGAAAATAAAACGTTATTAGTATCTAGTGGGATTATTGAAGATACCTATGGCATTTTTCCAAACTTGTACGATCCTGCTTCCTCAGATTCTACTCCTATTTTAGACTATCGAAGCATAAAGGCAACGACAGTTATAGAACAAGATGTCGAAGGTACTATTAATCGTATGTCCCCTACAGAGCGCATGCAGCGTATTGAGCGGTTGTCGTCTATGGACAAGGCGAAATACGAAGGTATTTTTATGGATATTGCTGCAAATAAGCCCGTTGAAAAGCGTGTCAGCACTTTTGAATTAGAACTTTTACTTGGACAAGAATTATTGCTACGTGATATTGACGCGGGTTTTGAATTTCGCGTTTTTGAGGGGAATCGCATGTCTGGTCTTGGAACAGATTTATTTCTACAAAATATCAATAATACCATTTATAAAACACCACTTTTTGTAGACGTTAACGGGGATAGCAGCTATGAGCTAAGATTGGTTTTTCCTGAGAAAGGTGCTTTTATACGGTCCTCAGTTACGAATTCCATTGCGCTTTCTGTATTTTTTACATTGGTTTTAATAGGGGTGTTTACCATAACATTGTTACAAGCCTTTAAGCAAAAGAAAATCTCTGATATCAAATCTGACTTTATTAACAACATGACGCATGAGTTTAAAACACCAATTGCGACTATTCAATTGGCGTTGGATGCCCTTGGTACCCCAGCTGTAGCCAAACAGCCCAATAAGGTCACACAGTACCTTGGGCTAATACGTGACGAGAGCAGACGTATGAATACGCAGGTAGAAAATGTATTGCAAATTTCTAGGTTGGATAGACAAGAACTCGAGTTGACAACTTCCGAGATAGATCCCCACACCCCCATTAAAACAGCTATCGAACACGTTCGCTTGCTCATAGACCAAAATGAGGGAATCCTTCGTGCTACACTTGATCCAATGCAAGTCAAAATTCCTATGTCCGAATCACATATGACAAATGTTTGGGTAAACTTACTTGAAAACGCAATTAAGTATTCGAAGGGTCAAGTAGAAATTGACGTTTCCACTACTATTTCTGAAAATGCAATTGTTGTCAAAATACAAGATCAAGGAATTGGAATGAGCAGTAATGTTAAACGAAAGGTGTTCGATCGGTTTTATAGAGAAGAATCTGGAAATATTCACAACGTAAAAGGACATGGACTAGGTTTGTCTTACGTAAAACGCATTGTAGAACTTCACAATGGCACGATTTCTGTTGTTAGTCAACTCAAAAAAGGAAGTACTTTCACGGTACGTTTTCCATTAAAACACACATTATGATAGCTGCAAAGAAAAAAATTCTTTTAGTTGAAGATGATCAAAATTTTGGCACCATACTTCGCGACTACTTGGAGCTTCACGGCTATGAAGTTGTTTTGGCAAGAAATGGAGTAGAGGGCGGTGAAAAGTTTGGTAAAGAAGAGTTTTCCATTTGCTTGCTTGACGTGATGATGCCTTACAAAGATGGTTTTACTTTAGCCAAAGAAATTCGAAAATCTGACACTACGATTCCAATAATATTTCTCACCGCGAAATCCATGAAAGATGACGTCATAAAAGGATATAACTTGGGTGCCGATGATTACCTCACGAAGCCATTTGACTCCGATGTATTATTGCTTAAAATGAAAGCTATGTTTGAACGCATGGAACAAAATGTAGTCAATCTTGATAAGGCAAAACATCTGTTTACAATTGGTAAATTCAAGTTTAATGCGAAACTACGTGAGCTTACGCATGACGCAACCCCAGTGGTGAAGTTATCTCCCAAAGAAGGGGCGCTACTGCAACTGTTGGCATTGCATCAAAACGATTTGATGCCGAGAGAATTAGCGCTTAAGAAAATTTGGAGAGATGATACCTATTTTACTTCACGGTCCATGGATGTATACATTGCCAAGCTGCGCAAACACCTTAAAGCAGATCCATCAATAGTGATTAGCAATATTCACGGCGAGGGATTTCGTATGTCGGTTTCTTAAGTTGCCCTTGGGTGATAGCGTGTTACGGCATCTCTTAAGTGCTGTTGGCTCATATGAATATAACGTTCTGTAGTGGTGATGCTTGCGTGTCCCATCATATGTTGTACTAATTGGATGTCTGCGCCATTTTCTACCAAATGAGTAGCAAACGAATGGCGTAAAGTATGCGGGCTGATTTTCTTTTTGATATCGGCGCGTAATGCTGCTTTTTTCACAATAGTAAACACCATATTTCGGGAAAGTTCTTTTCCACGATTGTTTAAAAACACCCTGTCTTCGTATCCTTTGACTGTTTTTTTTAGCGCATAATTTTTATTAAAATCAGCAATAAGACTTGAGGTGCTTTCTGCTACAGGTACCCAGCGCAGTTTATCGCCTTTTCCACGAACGCGAATCAGCCCTTTTTCAATAAAAAAGTCTGACTTGTTAAGCTTGATAAGCTCGCTTACGCGAAGTCCACAACTGTATAGCAGTTCAAGCATACATCGATTCCTAAACGCATGTTTAGCTTCGCTGTCAATTCCTGCAATGAGCGCATCAACTTCCTGCAATGCTAATGTATCTGGAAAAGTTTTACGAATTTTTGGTAATTCTAAGAGTTGCGTGGGGTTGTCATCGCGATACCCTTCGAGTTGTAAAAACATAAAAAAGCCCTTAAGCCCTGAGACAATTCTGGACTGTGTGGAGGGCTTCACTTCTTTTGAAAGTTGAAAAACAAAATTTTTGAGTGTGTCCGCCTGCAACGTGATTGGGTTCTTCTCTTTTTTTAATGTGTTGCAATAGCTCACCAATCTGTTTACATCAAATTGATAACTATCAATGGTGTTCTCCGATAACCCTAGTTCTAAGCGAAGGTAAAATGAGTAAGCTTCTATGGCTTTTTTCCATTGCATATCCAAAAATACATATTGATTCCCAAGAGTTTCTTAGTTTTGAACAAATTTTAATATGGAACTTACCATCATTAACGGACCAAATCTAAATTTACTGGGTAAACGTGAACCTGAAATTTATGGTTCCCAAGGCTTTGAAGCCTACTTGGATACGCTCAAAAAGCAATTTCCGGCGTGTACGTTTCACTATGTACAATCAAATATAGAAGGAGAGCTGATAGACGCACTTCATAAATTTGGATTTTCAGGAGATGGGATTATTTTAAATGCCGGGGCTTACACGCACACTTCTGTTGGGATTGGTGACGCCATAAAAGCAATAGTGACACCAGTGATTGAGGTGCATATTTCCAACACCTTTGCGCGCGAGGACTTTCGACATACTTCTTATATAACTCCGAACGCAAATGGACTTATTTTAGGCCTTGGACTTGATGTGTATCGATTGGCTGTCGAGAGTTACCGTAAATATAAAGACTAAACGGGGCGGTGTTTTTCACCATTCGCCATGCTTCTAAAGATCAACCAATCCACGAGCTTGTCTGGAAGGTAATAGGCCAATAATTTAAAAACCATTCGATTACGGTGAACGATATACCTTGATTTGGGGTGTTTTTTAGTGAGACATTTTAATATAAGGTTGGAGATTTTCGAAACAGGCAGTGCTGATTTTTCGGAATTTTCAATCATTTTATTTGCTTTTTGAAGAATGTCATAGTAGTCTGTATCTGCATATTTATCCATTACATTTAGGTTTTTTTGCCAAATAGCTGTTTTGATTGGACCCGGTTCTATGGCAATGACTTTAATTCCGTACCTGTGGAGCTCTCTCCGGTACACATCTGTCATACTTTCTAATGCATGTTTTGAAATAGAGTAAGCTCCGTTAAATGGAGAATTAAACAAACCTGAAACAGAGCTAATATTGATGATTCTGCCAGGAATTTTTTTATAACTTGGTTTAGCTCCCAGCAGCGGTAGGAATAGATTCGTGATACGTCTAACGGCTTTAAGATTTACGTCAAGTTGCCTTTCAAAATCATCTTCAGAGAGATACTCCATGGGGCCGGGGACAGCTATACCCGCATTATTGATAAGCGCGTGCAATGAAGTACAATGCTCAAAAACAACTTTAGACGCTTTAACTACTGCATCATGGTCTTGTACATCAAACAGTAGGGGTGTAAATCGGTCTGGATAGGTTTCGGATAGTTTCTTCGCGTCTTCTGCTTTGCGAATACTACCAAATATATGATAGCCTTTGCTGTGTAACAAACGCAACGCGTCGAGTCCAATTCCAGAAGACACACCGGTTATAACAATATATTTACTCACTATCAATGAATCAGATATCGAGATGCAAAATACAAATTAGGAATCAATAATTTGCTTCACATGGTGTTCCATATGATCTAGATATTCATTGATTAAGAAAAGCAAGTTTGTAACCTTTTGGTTGGGTAATTTAACATGGGCTTGTAACGTTTTTTCTGTTTGCTGCTTAATTACATGTATAATTTGCTTATTTAGACCAACCCATAGCATGATAAGGTCTTTTGACTCGGCACGCTGGTAATCATTTTGAAGAACCAATTCGCTCTGCTGATAATCAATAATTAAATAAGGCTTAGGCTTGATGTGTACTTCGGTAAAGCGCCTTAAATTATAACGTGCAGAATCAATCAAGTGACCCAAAATCTCTTTTTTAGACCACTGGGTGGGCCTGGGCTTTGCTGCTAGTACTTGTCGGTGTGTTTTATTAAAATATTCCTCACCTAAGTTAGTGAGTTGGTTAAGTCGCGATACTGTGCAATTCATTCATGTAATATTTGGGGTTAAAAAAGTAAAGGTACAAAAAATAAAAAAGCAGCCATTAGGCTGCTTTCAAGCGCTTTGTAAACTGTCTTTTAAAGATGAATGACCTCTTCATACGCGTCTGCTACGGCCTCCATCATAGCCTCACTCATGGTAGGGTGTGGATGAACCGCCTTAAGAACTTCTTGTCCGGTTGTTTCCAATTTACGACCTAGAACCGCTTCGGCAATCATATCGGTAACCCCTGCACCAATCATATGACAACCTAGCCACTCACCATATTTGGCATCAAAAATAACTTTTATAAACCCCTCGGTAGTACCGCTTGCTTGCGCCTTTCCAGATGCAGAGAATGGAAATTTACCAACTTTAATATCGTAACCGTGTTCTTTGGCTTGTGCTTCAGTAAGCCCTACAGAAGCAATTTCTGGGCTACTATATGTACATCCAGGAATATTGCCGTAATCTAATGCCTCAACATGATGACCAGCAATTTTTTCCACACATAAAATACCTTCAGCCGATGCCACATGAGCCAACGCCTGACCCGCTGTGATATCACCAATAGCATAGTACCCAGGGATATTGGTTTGATAATAGTCGTTGACCAAAATTTTATCTCTATCTGTGGCTATGCCTACTTCCTCTAGTCCAATATTTTCAATGTTGGTTTTAATTCCTACAGCAGAAAGCACCACATCCGCTTTGATTTCCTCTTCCCCTTTTTTGGTTTTTACCGTGGCCGTAACCCCTTTACCAGAAGTATCAACTGCTGTAACTTCAGCATTTGTCAAAACGTTAATGCCTGTCTTTTTGAACGAGCGCTCCATTTGCTTAGAAATTTCCTCATCCTCAACGGGCACAATGCGTGGCATATATTCAACAAGTGTAACTTCGGTACCCATAGCGTTATAGAAATAGGCAAATTCAACGCCAATGGCTCCCGAACCCACGACAACAAGTTTTTTAGGTTGTTTGTCTAAGGTCATGGCTTTTCGGTAGCCGATAACTTTTTCACCATCTTGAGGTAAGCTTGGTAATTCGCGAGAGCGAGCTCCTGTAGCCACAATAATATGTTGAGCTGAAAGCTCTTGTTCGCTGCCATCTTCGGCTTTGACGTGCACTTTTTTTCCAGGAAGCAGTGAGCCGTGTCCCGAAATCACATCAATTTTGTTCTTTTTCATCAAGAACTGAACGCCCTTGCTCATTGTTTCAGCCACAGAACGACTTCTATTCACAACTGCGTCAAAATCTTTGTCGTATTCTTTTATGGTAAGGCCGTAATCTTCAGCGTGTTGGAGGTATTCAAATACTTGTGCCGATTTAATTAAAGCTTTTGTTGGGATGCAGCCCCAATTAAGACATACACCTCCAAGGCTTTCTTTTTCAATAACGGCAGTTTTAAATCCTAACTGAGAAGCGCGAATAGCGGTTACATATCCTCCAGGTCCGCTCCCCAAAACAATTATATCGTATTGACTCATATGGAAAAGTTTGAGCAAAAATACGAAACGATAGTCTATTCCAATTAGCTATTTGTTGTTTTTCTGCTCAGCGCCAAAATCTAATGCAACAGAATTTACGCAATAGCGCAAACCTGTATTTGTAGGGCCGTCGTTGAACACATGTCCCAAATGTCCGTCGCAAGTGTTGCAGATAATTTCGGTACGAATCATACCAAGGGAACTATCTTTTTCGTAACGAATTTTCCCTTCAATGGCATTGTCAAAACTTGGCCATCCACAATCACTTCTAAATTTAGATTGGCTTTCAAAAAGGGGTTCTTTGCAAGCCATACAGCTGTAAACTCCTGTTTCAAAATGAAGGTTGTATTCTCCCGTATGTGGATACTCAGTTCCTTTTTCGCGTAAAATGCGAAAGGCTTCTGGGCTTAGTTTGTCCTTCCAATAATCATTGATCTTTTTCATATCAGTTGTTGTTTTTATCGAGTTTTTTTCAGGTTGCTGTCCACAGGCAATAAATGTTGTGAGCAGGATTAAAAGAAGTATTGATGAGATATTTTTCATAGTTATTTTATAAAAGATTTGATGTGTTGCATGACACTATCATCACGAAGTATTCTTCGGTGCCCAAGCCCCTTAGTTTTGATAACCGTAGCATTTGGATGATGTTTGGCAATAGTATATGAGCAATCCACACTTACATCATAATCTTCCTCGTCATGAATTAAAAGCGTAGGCGTTTGAAGTTTTTGAACAGATATATATGGAGAAAAGTCATCTATAACTACATTAAATTTTTGCTCAAAATAGTCAATCATTTGTTTTAAAATTTTTGTACTCAAATCTACTGATGCTATAAAATCAGCAAAAATCGTGCGCATGTTATCGGCTGCGCCAATTGTTACTATTTTTTTTGCTCTACTCTCCATTTTACAGTAGTTAAAAATGGCCATAGCTCCGAAAGAATGTCCAATAAAATAATCAAAACTACTTTCAGCGTTGTCTAAGTGTGAAATTGCAGCAATCATTTGCACCATATTGGTCAATTTACCTTCTGATTTTCCATGTGCTGGGGCATCATAAGTAACCACGTGATAACCTTCTTTGTGCAAAGATTCTGCTATGTAATATAACTGCATGCCTCTTCCGCTCCAGCCGTGTGTTAAGAGTACTTTTTTACCCGTGTTTTTCCAAGTAAAAGTGGCAATTTTTTTTTCAATACTCGGAATATATTCCATTTTATGCACACAGCCTTCCAAGGCTTTTAGTTCCTTTTCTGGCACTTTAAATTTTAGTGGTTTTGAAAAGATATAAGCTGCAGATCGCATGGCCAAAAACGGAGAAACCAGTTCTAAGCCCCTGAACGTGAGTCGTAACCAAGCAGGAATGCGGAATCCTTGTTGATGCTTATTTTTCTTTTTCATTAGAGCAAAGGTAGCCCACAGTTTTTTATGTTTAAAACTATTTTGTTTATTTGAGCAAACAATCAGCATGCCATCACACAAAAAGGGCGATAAAAAACTGCTACGTGCTTGGGCCTCTTACGACTGGGCAAATTCGGTTTATTTTCTTGTGATTACATCAACTATTTTCCCGTTGTACTATGGGTATATCTGCGGCAATCAGACACACTTGGAGATCTTTGGCATGCAAATAAAAAATACCGCCTTAATAAGCTACGTAACTGCGTTGGCGTTTGTAGTGATTGCTTTGTGGTCTCCTATTTTATCTGGAATTGCGGATTATATGGGTAACAAAAAGCGCTTTATGCAATTTTACTGTTATTTAGGCGCTGCTTCTTGTATTGGGTTGTATTGGTTTGATATTCAAAATATTTACTGGGGCTTATTCTTTTACTTTTTAGCATTGGTTGGCGCTTGGTCAAGTTTGGTTTTTTACAATTCCTATTTACCTGATATTGCCTTTCCTGACCAACAAAATCGGATTAGCGCACGTGGCTTTGCTTTAGGTTATATTGGTAGTGTATTGTTGCTTCTTGTAAATCTTTTTATGGTACTAAAGCCTGAGGCATTTGGTATTGCAGGCGATGGGGGTGATGCCTCGCTCCAAGCCATGCGATATTCATTTATTTCGGTTGGCATATGGTGGTTCTCGTTTAGTCATATAGCCTTCTACCATTTGCCACAGGGTAATAAAGATAAAATATACACTAAAGATATTTTTTTTAATGGGTATCGTGAAATTAAGTCAGTTTGGAAAAGTTTAAAAAATCTAAATTTTTTAAAGCGTTATTTAGGTGCATTTTTCGTCTTTAGCATGGCGTTGCAAACTGTTATGTTGGTGGCAGCCTATTTTGGCGAGCAGGAAATTTCGTGGGCGGCAGAAGAAAAAACAGCGGGCTTGATTATAAGTATTTTGCTCATTCAGGTAATAGCCATTTTTGGGGCGTTGATGTCATCAAAATTGGCAAACCGTTGGGGCAATATTAAAACGCTAATTTTACTCAACGTCATTTGGGTAAGCCTTTGCGTAACTGCTTATTTTATCTATGAGCCTATTGAGTTTTATATAGTAGCTGGTTTTGTAGGGCTTTGCATGGGCGGTATTCAATCGGTCGCACGTTCTACGTACTCGCAACTTATTCCAAAAACACTTGATACTACTTCTTATTTTAGCTTTTATGACGTTGCAGAAAAAGTAGGGATTGTTATTGGAATGTTTATGTACGCTACCGTTGACCAAATTACAGGAAGCATGCGCAGTGCCATTTTATTTTTTATTGCCTTTTTTCTACTTGGAGCCATATTGCTTATTCGTTTGGAGCGAATGAATAAGCAGGCATTATAAAAAATCATTTCTTGGAAACGTCGCCAGAACCAATGATTTTCTTTTTGATGGTAACTACAGATTTATTGATCTGAATATCTCCTGACCCAATAATTTTAGCATTTAATTTTTGTTTGGCATTGCATTCTATATCACCCGAGCCAATAACTTTAGCATTACAAGTATTTGCCACAAGTCCATATCCTTCAATGTCACCAGAGCCAGTTACAGTTGCCTCAAAAATATCTGTTTTGCCTGTGACAGTAATATCTCCAGATCCATTGATCGTAGCTTTCACTTCGTTAGCTGATACATCTATGTACATATCACCAGATCCATTGATTTGTAGTTTTATCTCATTACTTTTTAGTGTCTGGGTTCCTTTCACTTCTCCAGAGCCATTAAGTGAAATCTTGTTTACCTCCTGAATGGGAACGGTTACTAAAATTTGGTTGCCTTTGGACGGACGAAGTTCAGTTCGATCTTTGGATTTGATTCTAAGTGCGCCGTTGACAACACGTACTTCAATGTACTTGATCAAGTTATCTTCTGCCTGTAATATAATGTCTCCTTCTTTCCCCTCTACTAAAACGACATCAATGTTGCCGTCAATACTTATTTTTTCGTAAGCACCTACCTCACGATTTTCTTGTGTTACATTTCCATTTCCTTTTATTTTTTTCCCCCATTGTGCATGAGTAGGAACAGCGAAAAATAAAAGAAGTATACCGATAAAAATATGTGTTAATTTCATGTGTATTTGTTTTGGGTTCGTATCATGTTAACGATTTTTGACATGCTTTGTTACAATGGCACGACGTTTGAATTGTAATGGGTGAAGAAAAAATTGCCTTTATTGTGAATGCTTTTTATGATAAAGCAGACAAAATGGCACACCTATATATTATGTCTAGAACAAAGATTTTATCCCTAGAAAACCTCTTACCTCAGGATTTGGAAGATGAGGCGGACTTAATTCCTTTGATGACCACCGATGACGAAGAGGCCATACAAAAGGAACCCATCCCTGAAGAATTACCCATACTCCCATTAAAAAACACGGTGTTATTCCCAGGTGTAGTCATTCCTATAACTGCGAGTCGGGATAGATCAATAAAATTAATAAAGGCCGTTAATAGCGGAAATAAATTACTCGGTGTAGTTGCGCAACAAAAGGGAGAAACCAAATCGCCCTCTCCAGACGATTTATTCCAAAAAGGAACTTTGGCAAAAGTACTTCGTGTTTTAAAGATGCCCGACGGAAATACAACCATTATTTTACAAGGCAAAAAAAGGTTTGAGACGCTTGAATTTTTGTCCGAACAACCTTATTTAATTGCCAAAGTGGCTAACTTGGAAGAAATTCGCCCCGAAGATGCTGATCCTAATTTCTCAGCTATTATTGATTCAATTCGCGATTTGGCTTTAAAAATAATTGCACAGAATCCAGAAATTCCATCTGAGGCATCATTTGCCATTAAGAATATTCAAAGCAATGCGTTTTTGGTCAACTTTGTTTCATCTAATATGGATATGACCGTTGCCGAAAAACAAGATATTTTAGAACAAGATAACTTGGAACAGCGCGCTTTGATGTGTTTAAAACAAATGAATGTTGAGTACCAAAAGCTATCACTTAAAAATGATATTCAAACAAAAGTACGTCATGATTTAGATCAGCAACAGCGCGAATATTTCTTGCATCAGCAGATGAAAACTATTCAAGAAGAATTGGGGGGTGTCTCGTATGATGAAGAAGTACATGAAATGCGTGAACGCTCTAAGACGAAGACGTGGGACGATAAAGTCGCCAAGCATTTTAATAAGGAATTGGCAAAACTTGAACGCATGAATCCTCAAGTGGCTGAATATTCTGTGCAACGCAATTATCTAGATTTATATTTGGATCTACCGTGGAACACATTTTCAAAAGATTTGTTTGATTTAAACCGAGCACAAAAGATTTTAGATCGCGATCATTTTGGATTGGATAAAGTCAAGCAGCGCATTATTGAGCATTTGGCAGTCCTCAAATTACGAAATGATATGAAATCGCCGATTTTATGTTTGGTTGGGCCACCTGGTGTTGGGAAAACTTCTTTGGGTAAATCAATCGCAGAAGCACTAGGAAGAAAATATGTTCGTATGTCTTTAGGAGGTATGCGTGATGAGGCTGAGATACGCGGTCACCGAAAAACTTATATTGGTGCTATGCCGGGTCGGGTAGTGCAAAGTATTAAAAAAGCAACTACATCAAACCCTGTTTTTGTATTGGATGAGCTGGATAAACTTGCTGAAAGCGCACATGGAGATCCTTCTTCAGCTATGCTTGAAGTACTTGATCCTGAGCAAAATACTGATTTTTATGACAATTATTTGGAAACGGGATACGACCTTTCAAAGGTGATGTTTATCGCAACAGCTAATTACTTGTCTACCATAC
>OZSS01000836.1_pt1 | contig 14853 bp, 23 predicted proteins | sample 1779911 | NCBI WGS metagenome assembly OZSS01 (sample SAMEA2603589, study PRJEB24840) | metagenome | biome: Water; feature: Photic zone; material: Seawater sample | place: Mediterranean Sea | collected 2013-11-12 | depth 10 m | reverse complement strand
GGGTTTCAGCAGATTGAAACGCTAGTGTTTGTGGTGTTGAAGTAGTCATGTCGAAAAGTAAACTATTCGACAGTCCTTGAATTGAAGAGATCGTTATCTTACGATAAGAAAGTTATAGTAAGATGACTTTTTTACCACTTTGAACTTGTACCAATGGAAGTACAGTTCTAGGTGGAAGATCTCAGGACAAAGAGATTAGTATTTGTCCTACCGCTGACCTACCGTTTTTCTGTGTGACTTATAACAACCGTTATGACAAGATGCAAGTCCTAGAAAGGATTGTCAGTAGGTGTGTGTCTAGTTTGAAAAAGGCGGCACCCAGATTCGAATGGGGGACTGTCTTATACAAAGTATAGTATAACTGGGTTTTACTATCAACATATAATGGACTGTCCTACTACTGTCCTACCGTTTTATGCTATAATAAGGGTAATATAACAAGAAGTTTTCAATGGGAGTCAGTCCAATTCGAGGAACCAAGTTACCTGATGATTGGACAACAATTCGTATCCAAGATTATTGGAATGTTCGAGGTCAAATTAGTGGAGATCTCAGACTAAGAAGAAGAAAAGATAGTCCTAATATTCAAGGAGAATTTTTACCATTACCAGAAGAGGATCCTCGACCTAATCTAGGTAGGGGTAACAATGGTAAACGTCTTACTATTAGAAATTCTTTACGGACAAGTGATCCATATACTGCTGCTGAAAAAGCAGTTGTATGGAATAAGCAAGTACTGAATGAAAATAAAATATTAGTTGAGGAAGGTGCAGATGATTCTGAGTTTAGTGTTGAAGCATATTTCCAGAAATGGTTTGCAGAGGAATCTAGAACTCGTGAGAAAGATACAACACAAAATTTTTCAAGATGGAGAAATGATAATCAATCATTCTGGGAATTGAATTTTGTTCAACCTACTTTTGATAGTGATGGAAATATATTGTATGACCCTAGTTGGATAAAGAAGCATATTAGTAAAGCAACTAAGAGACATCTGAAAAATGTTGAGCAAAAAATTGAGATAAGGGTAGTTGAAAAAACAAAAGGTGCAAAAACAGGAACAGGAACAAAAGAACAGGCAAAAACACTTTGGAACAAACTTGTAGAAAGGGCAGAACTAGATATTGATGCACATGCCTTTCCTACCTTTCCTAAATTTGATATTGATATAACACCAGAGGTATCTCACCTTAGAGAAGAACAATGGGATGCAGTATTGGAATATGTTCATTCTGCTTCTAATGGTGCATGTAACCAATCACTTACTAAAGATGAATACTATAATCTTCCACACAAATTCCAGAATGTACTCAGCATTAGGAATTGGGTAGATTTTTATGATGCTCTGATGGTTCAATGGTTCTTTTATACAAGATCTCGAGACATGAAGAGGATCAAACCTCATATGTTTTCAGTTGTAGAAGATGTTGAGGATAAAAAAGTTATTTTTAGGATCAAAGGTAAAACAGGTCTGGAAAAAGATACTGAAAATTATTGGGGTGGGGCAACAACGGTTATCAATAAAATCTTGAAAAGAAAGGAAAATTTAGAATACTTAGTGTTCCCTGATGTAGATAGATCCACTCAGAAATCTGGTGTAGATGTGAAACTCAATCAGTTGCTAAAACATGCAATCAATGAAGCATGTCCTGACTATCGTGGCGATTTGGATTGGACAATGATTAGGCATACTGCATTTAGACTCACATTTGAAAGTGATGAGGATCTTCAGTCAGGTAAGAAACTCAAGGAATTTGCATCTAATGCTCATACTTCTGTACCTATGCTTGATAAACATTATTTGAAACCACTAAGGGACGCTAAAGCAGCAAGTCAATCAAGAAAGAAACTTGGTACTGGTAGATGGGGAAAGTGGTATTTGATAAAGAGAGCAAATTAGAAAATTATAATAAGATAACTACCTGATCATACCAAGAGCAAAGTTATAATAACATAGTGATACCAAGCGATTTGGGTTGACAAGACAGTAGATATTTACTATAATAATCATATAGTTCAGATGGTTTATGACTGTTCAGAACTGACTAATATTCCGAATCCAACTAATCTTCCAAATCTAACTAATATTCCGAATAACCTTGTATTTGCAATAGATACGCACAAGGCGGAAGAATCACGCTGTTTTTTATAAATGTATAAAAAAACATAGGTTTGCTCTCTAAGGCGTTCAAATATCGAGTGAAGTTTCAATTTTTATAAATATATATCGAATAGTCATACAAGCGAAGATACTAGATTTGCATTTAGATGATGCTTTGGGTTCTGATCTTCAAACGCTTGGTATTGACTTACATATTCCTTCAACTGATTCCACAGGTGGGTGGTAGGTAGGAGGACTGACTAGAAAAACCTACTACAATCAATGTTTACTCAATCCAAGCAAGATCTATCCGAGATCAGAGACTTCCTCATAAAGGAAACTGACTTCAGCACATACGAACCTAATTGGTTCATTAGCATAAGTTACCTACAGGACTACTCAAGAGATCAACTCTTGAATATCCATAAACGTCTAAATGATGTGATACAAGACACCTTTGATCCTTATGAAATGAATGTAATCTGCAAAGGATATTTTATAGAAAAGGGTAAGAAGAAACTTGTAGCGGAGGGTAGTCAAATAGTCCTAAACACTATTAGTAACAAGTATTCCTATGACAAAGAGATGACACTAAAAGATGGTTCTTATGGCACCCATTTAGTTCTGACTCTATGTCCTTCAATCTTGGATAAACCTAATAAAAGGATAAGAAAGGTATGGTCAACAATGTATTGGGATTTTGGAGGAAAACCACCTTCATACCTATTAGAAGAAGAGAATCAGGAGTTACTACTTGCTGAAACTCTTGAGTTTGTTATTAGAGATAGATGTCCTTCATTTATTGCTAATGGAGATGATGCTATCCAAATTGATCGTATAGATGACCATAGGGTTTTCAAGGATACAGGTGAAAAAGGATGGAAAGGTGCTTTGCATTACTGCACGAAGCAGATCTTCTGCAAAGATCAATTTCTAGAGGTCTTTGATGAAAAGAACTCAAATATATGTGTTGCCTAAATTTTCCATGATTTACTGAAATTACTATAAAAGTTTCTCAATGCAAAAAACTAAACAGCAAAAGTTATGTCTGAACGTATCCAGACGAAATAAAAAAATGATTGAAAAATTAGAAGTCTTGATGTTGGAAAACAATTTATCAATGACTGATACTGTCTTTCAGATAATTAAAAAAGAATATGAAGCGTATGAATCTAAACAACGTAACCGACAATTATTAGGAGTTTGAATGTCATCATCACAGGTTTATATCTCAACTGCATCAAGAGATCGTTTGAGAGCGATAGCAAGGAAACACTTTATGAAAGAGTCTGAGGTATTGGATCAATTGATTCTTGAAACTCATAATAAGATGAAAAATTCATTTGGAAGGAAGGTCTTATGAGAGGAAAAAAACATAACAAAGCATTTGCTGATAAGTGTTTTGCTTATTGGTATGGCGATTCCAAAGCGAAGGAAGGGGTCACATACAAAAACGTATTTTTAGATGATTTTGAAAAAATGAAAAAGAAAAAAACCAAAAACAAACTCAATAGTAAGACTGTTGATAGAACACCTATAAATGTATCCACAATGGGTGATGATGATGCTCCCGATTTATCACCCAATGAAATTCACGTTGGTGGTAATCATTTGTATTACGAAGAGGAAAAAACAAACGGTATATCATATTCCGACTTTATGAAAAAAGTTGATGAGGTGAGGTAAGAATGGAGAAAATTCAAAATATATTATTCACTTGTTCTTTTATCGAGAATAATTATCTGGCGTTTGAATCTAGTGTGGAAGCATGGCAATCACTAAAATGGGGAGATTATTCTAAACCTGTCGTTGCTAGACGATTTTGCAGATTGATGAAACTCAATTTTGATAAAGTTATCGATGAAAATGCAGTTAGGGTGACCCATAAAGTTCTAGAAATTAAAAATCAGGGTGACTTGAATAGGAAACAAAGAAGAATCTTTGAAAACTGCCAATATCATTGGAGAACTTTTTTGAAAAAAACAGTCGAAATTGAAGAATTATTTCCTGAAAACAAAGGTTTTGTCACCTATGAGGATGATGACGGAAGCAATCTGTTTGATTGAGATCCTGATGAAGAGTAAGCACAAAAAAAGACTCACTTTTGGGCGGGGTGAGTCTTTATTTGTCCAAGATTTACCTACTATTATTTATATCCTCATCTTTTGCAGATTTAGTTGAGGACATATATGTTTCTTGCTGCTGAACCATACTTTGCCTTCATAATCTTGATAGCGTGATGAAGTGATACTGCCATAACTTCTTCAGTTATACGATAACCCTCAATAAGTGCAGATACATTGAACTTTCTCATGCTGCCACCTCATATCTTTTGATTATTCTTCTAACCATTGATACGGTCATACCCATTGAGCGAGCAATAGTACCATAACCAAGATCTTGAGATCTCATCTCCATAACTGTTTTTGCTTGGTCATTGGTATATCCATGTTTCCTTCCCCAATGATTTCCTTTTGCACGATATAGTTCAGCACCTTCTTTGCATCTTCTATTGATATCTCGAAGATTCATCTCGGCACCGTAACCAAGAACTGCAATTATGAGTTTCACTATCTCAGGTGGAAATTGAGTAGTGTTCAATCTTCCATCAAGGGTAACGATATGACATCCTTTTTCTAAAAGTTTGGTTGTTTCTACAACCATCTCCACCATATTTCTTCCAAGTCTTGATAGATCATCAACATATAATATTTGACCTGATTCAATTTCTTCTAGACATTTAGATAATCCTTCCCTGTCTTTATAAGATGATCTACCAGTTATATGATCCGAATAAATTTTGGAAACTCCAAGAGACTCCATCTTTATTTTTTGCCTTGTGAAGTCTTGTGTTGAGTGGGAACAGCGAAGATAAGCGATTTTGAGATTTCGGCAGGGGGTTTCAGCAGATTGAAACGCTAGTGTTTGTGGTGTTGAAGTAGTCATGTCGAAAAGTAAACTATTCGACAGTCCTAAAAGTTGAATAGATCGGTATCTTACAATAAGTAAAGTTATAGTAAGATAACTTTTTTACCACTTTGAACTGATACCAAGGGAGGTCAGTTCTAGGGGAAAGATCTCAGGTCAAAGAGATTAGATTTTGACCTACCGCTGTCCTACCATCTTTTGCTTTGTATTATAAGAACCGTTATGACAAGATCCGAGTCCTAGAAAGGGTTGTCAGTAGGGTTGTGAACAAACTAAAGAAGGCGGCACCCAGATTCGAATGGGGGACTGTCTTACTAAAAGTATAGTATAACTGGGTTTTAGTATCCACATATAATGGACTGTCCTACTACTGTCCTACCGTTTCATGCTATAATAAGGGTAATATAACTAGAAATTTTCAATGGGAGTCAGTCCAATTCGAGGAACCAAGTTACCTGATGATTGGACAACAATTCGCATCCAAGATTATTGGAATGTTAGAGGTCAAATTAGTGGAGATCTCAGACTAAGAAGAAGAAAAGATAGTCCTAATATTCAAGGAGAATTTTTACCACTACCAGAAGAAGATCCTCGACCTAACCAAGGCAGGGGTAACAATGGTAAACGTCTTACTATTAGAAATTCTTTACGGACAAGTGATCCATTTACTGCTGCAGAAAAAGCAGTTGAATGGAATAAACAAGTACTGAATAAAAATAAAATATTAGTTGAGGAAGGTGCAGATGATTCCGAGTTTAGTGTTGAAGCATATTTCCAGAAATGGTTTGTAGAGGAATCTAGAACTCGTGAGAAAGATACAACACAAAATTTCCAAAGATGGAAAAATGATAATCAATCATTCTGGGATTTGAATTTTGTTCAACCTACTTTTGATAGTGATGGAAATATATTGTATGACCCTAGTTGGATAAAGAAGCATATTAGTAAAGCAACTAAGAGACATCTGAAAAATGTTGAGCAAAAAATTGAGATAAGGGTAGTTGAAAAAACAAAAGGTAAAAAAACAGGAACAGGAACAAAAGAACAGGCAAAAACACTTTGGAACAAACTTGTAGAAAAGGCAGAACTAGATATTGATGGACATGCCTTTCCTACTTTTCCTAAATTTGATATTGATATAACACCAGAGTGTTCTCACCTTAGAGTCGGACAATTCAAAGCAGTATTGGATTATATAATTTCTGCTTCTAATGGTGCATGTACACAATCACTTACTGAAGACGAATACTATAATCTTCCACACAAATTCCAGAATAAATTGAGTCCTAGGAATTGGGTGGATTTCTATGATGCTGTGATGGTTCAATGGTTCTTCTTTACAAGATCTCAAGACATGAAGAGGATCACACCTCAAATGTTTTCAGTTGTAGAAGGTGATGAGGATAAAGTTATTTTTAGGATCAAAGGTAAAACAGGACTCGACAAAGAAACTGAAAATTATAGGGATGGAGCAACAACGGTCATCAATAAAATTTTGAAAAGAAAGGGAAATTTAGAATACTTAGTCTTTCCTGATGTAGATAGATCCACTCAGAAATCTGGTGTAGATAAGAAACTCAATCAGTTGCTAAAACATGCAATCAATGAAGTATGTCCCGAATATCGTGGCGATATGGATTGGACAATGATGAGGCATACGACATTTAGACTCACATTTGAGGAGGATGAGGATCTTCAATCAGGAAAGAGACTCACGGAGTTTGCCAGAAATGCTCATACTTCTGTCGCTATGCTTGAAAAACATTATTTGAAACCACTAAGGGATGCTAAAGCAGCAAGTAAATCAAGAGAGAAAATTGGTCTAGGTAGATGGGGGAAGATGTATTTGAAAAAGAGAGTAAAATAGAAAATTATAATAAGATAACTACCTGATCGTACTAAGAGCAAAGTTATAATAACATAGTGATACCAAAGACTTTGGGTTGACAAGACAGTAGATATTTACTATAATAATCAAATAGTTCAGATGGTTTATGACCGTTCAGAACTCACTAATATTCCGAATCCAACTAATCTTCCAAATCTAACTAATATTCCAAATAACCTTGTATTTGCAATAGATACGCACAAGGCGGAAGAATCACGCTGTTTTTTATAAATGTATAAAAAAACATAGGTTTGCTCTCTAAGGCGTTCAAATATCGAGTGAAGTTTCAATTTTTATAAATATATATCGAATAGTCATACAAGCGAAGATACTAGATTTGCATTTAGATGATGCTTTGGGTTCTGATCTTCAAACGCTTGGTATTGACTTACATATTCCTTCAACTGATTCCACAGGTGGGTGGTAGGAAGGAGGACTGACTAGAAAAACCAACTATGATCCATGTTTACTCAATCCAAAAAAGATCTTGCCGAGATCAGGAACTTCCTCATAACAGAGACTGACTTCAGCACATACGAACCTAACTGGTTTATTAGCATAAGTTACCTACAGGACTACTCAAGAGATCAACTCTTGAAAATCCATAAACGTCTAAATGATGTAATCCAAGACACATTTGACCCTTATGAAATGAATGTAATCTGCAAAGGATACTTTATTGAAAAAGGTAATAAGAAACTTGTACCAGAGGGTAGTCAAATAGTCCTAAACACTATTAGTAACAAGTATTCCTATGACAAAGAGATGACACTAAAAGATGGTGCTTACGGTACCCATTTAGTTCTGACTCTATGTCCTTCAATCTTAGATAAACCTAATAAAAGGATAAGAAAGTTATGGTCAACAATGTATTGGGATTTTGGAGGTAAACCACCTTCCTACCTATTAGAGGAAGAGAATCAGGAGTTACTACTTGCTGAAACTCTTGAGTTTGTAATTAGGGATAGATGTCCTTCATTTATTGCTAATGGAGATGATGCTATCCAAGTTGATCGTATAGATGACCGAAGGGTTTTCAAGGATACAGGTGAAAAAGGATGGAAGGGTGCTTTGCACTACTGCACTAAGCAGATCTTCTGCAAAGATCAGTTTCTAGAAGTCTTTGATGAAAAGAACTCTAATATATGTGTTGCCTAAATTTTCCAAGATTTACTGCAAATTTTATAAAAATTCCTCAATGCAAAAAACTAACCAGCAAAGATTATGTCTGTACGTTGCCAGACGAAATCAACACATGATTGAAAAATTAGAAGTCTTGATGTCGGAAAAGAATTTATCAATGACGGATACGGTCTTTCAAATTATCAAAAAAGAATATGAATCATATGAATCTAAACAACGTAACCGACAATTATTAGGAGTTTGAATGTCATCATCACAGGTTTACATCTCAACTGCATCAAGAGATCGACTGAGAGCGATAGCAAGAAAACATTTTATGAAAGAGTCTGAGGTCTTGGATCAATTGATTCTAGAGACTCATAATAAGATGAAAAATTCATTTGGAAGGAAAGTTCTATGAGCAGATATTTCCAAAAACCAACAGGTAAAAAACATGACACAGCATTTGCTGATAAGTGGTTTGCTTATTTGTATGGCGATTCCAAAGCGAAGGAAGGAGTGACCTACACAAAAGTATTTTTAGATGATTACGAAAAAATGAAAAAAAAGAAAAAAACCAAAAATAAACTCAACAGCAAGACTGTTGATAGAACACCTATAAATGTATCCACAATGGGTGATGATGACGCTCCCAATACATCGCCCAACGAAATCCACGTTGGAGGTAATCATCTTTATTACGAAGAAGGGATTACTTACAGGCAATTCCAAGAGAAGGTTAGAAGAACATCTATAGGTCTGAGATAAGAATGCAGAAAGTTCAAAACATATTATTCAATGTTTCTTTTGTCGAGAATAATTATTTGGCATTTGAATCTACTGTGGAGGCATGGCAAGACATGAAATGGGCAGATCAGTCTAAACGTGTCGTTGCTAGGCGGTTCTGCAGATTGATGAAACTCAATTTTGATAAGGTCATCAATGAAAATGCAGTTGGGGTTTCTCATAAGGTTCTAGATGTAAAAGAACAAGGAGAGTTGAATAGGAAGGAAAGAAGAATCTATGAAAACTGCCAATATCATTGGAAAACTTTTTTGAAAAAAACAGTTGAAATAGAAGAATTATTTCCTAAGAACAAGGGTTATGTGACTTATGAGGATGATGACGGAACTAACCTATTCCCAAACTAGATCTCTTTGCCATATTTCCTTCTATAGTTCTCCGCCTTACGCTCTTGTGCCTGCCTTTTATAGATTTCTGCTGCCTTCTTAGGGTCAGCAGTTCCAGTATTACCAATCCTTTGCAGCAGATAGTCTGGTTTAGCATCTGGTGGATTAGGGCAGTTGAAACCATGACCAGTTGAACAAATCTTCCAACGGGCGAGTGCATGCCCTTCAGCATCCTTACCAGAACGTTTTAGATACTGATTCAATGTAATTTGATTCTTGTCTTTGCCCTCGCCCATACACTTGCAGCAATGATAGACATAACCATGCTTTCCTTCTAAGAAAATTGCATTTTTATATTCCTTCTTTTTTTGGTTTGTCTTACACAAAGGACAGACAATCTTGATTTCATCTATGAATTGCCTATCAATGTCTAATATTTGTTTGAGTAGTCCTTGCTTGTAAGAACTCAGTATTCGCTTGAATGATTCATCCATAATGTTACGTAGTGTGTATTGAAGTATGTAGTAAATGCACAAGTCTTATAAATAATCTTTGAGTCATTCATATTTCTGCCTTTAGGTTCTATAAGTAACTCTAAAGGGATAGAAACCCCTCTAGCACAGCATTCTTAGTATCCAATTCTCTACTATCAACTAAATGAATTCAGTATTAGAAACAAACAAAGATGTGATGCGTAGCATCAGACAGGACTCCGTAGGAGGACTGTTCTCCAAGAGACCTATCCCAAGAAAGCATGTCAGTTACAACGTATATGAACAACACCTTCAGGAGATAGAACAGTCTCTTATGAAGAAGTATCGCTGTGGGTACAGTCAGTTACATAAGACCCTAATAAAGGAGAAAGCACAGGAACTGATGAATAAGAACTTATGGAATTAGTGACTAAATAGTGTGTAGGTCTCTAGAAGTCCTCATGGCAGTCCGCATGTAATTTCTCCCCCCTTTTTACTTAGGGGGTTTTTTTATGGTTTCTTCTAATTTGTCCCTAAACATTAGGAGGTCTAAGAATTCATCGCAATTTCTGCGAAGGTCATATATCACCCATATTGGAAGAGTACAGACATCTATAAACTCATCTGGAGGAGCATTATCCATGTGTGCATGTTCTCCTTTGATAGAAAGAATGTAGTTGCCACAATCATGATTACATTCACATGGGTCTATTCTGACCTCTTCTCTGTAATCCCAGTCATCGTAAATTTTTTCCTCAGTCATTAGTTTTCCTCCTTGTAGAACACTTCTCTGCCTTTTTGAATCAACTTATTTCGCTTGTCTTCTGGAAAAGGTTTAGGCATTTCTTGGCGACCATTTAGAACCCAATCAGCAGACTCAAGAAATTCATAGATCCTTTCATAAAGGTATTGGTCATAATCAAAAGTAGTTTTTTTCATAGAACTAATCCCCTTTCTACTAATTCCTTTGTCCACCACTCCATGCACTCTCTTCTTTCATCAAGAAAACGCCCAACATCATAATGACCCCAAGCACCACCTTGATGACCTTTATGACCTATACATCTTTCAATGATATGAGGAGGGAATCCAGCAAGTTGAGTTCCTTCAACAAATACCTTTCTCCATCCATGACCACTTTGTTTATCAAAACTAAGTTTTTTTAGAGTTTTATTGATAACGGAATCATCTATAGGAGTATTATCTTGACCTTCGGAAGACCAAAAAACATATTTCTTGTCTCCATTTATTTTTCTCAATTTATCCATCAATAAATTGATTTCATTAGTCGAAGGTATGAAATGATGATCAGTAGTATTTCCCTTTTTATTTTTCAACCCAGTTGTTTCAGCAGGGATAGTCCAAAGATTTTTTTCTTTGTCGTACCATGACCATTCAAGACTAGCGACAGCACTAGATCTTATACACATTAGAAGGTGTGCTTTAGTGACGAGATCTCCTAATCTAAAATCCTCAGTATTTTTGCTAAAAGTTTTCAAAAATTCTGGAATTTCATCCCATTCAATATGTTGATTTCTTTCTGGTCTTTCTGACTTCAAACTTTCTATAAGTTCTTCATCAGGATGAGTTTCTATAGCAGGATTAGATCTCACTATTTCAAATTTTTTGCACCATCTAAAGAATCCATTCAACACTTGTCGGTATCTTTTCCCTTGACTGTATTTGCCTCTTGAAAAACATAGTTTTTCTTGCATGTTATTTACAAGTCTGATTCCTATTCTGTCTATTTCAAAGTCCGATATTGGTCTTTCACGCCCAAAGTGATCAAGCATATGCTTCCACTTATTATGACGATCATTCCATGTTTTTTCCTTTGTTTTTCCCTTGTACCAAACCCAATATTTTTTATAAGCATCTTCTAGGGATGTATATGTTTGAAGTGCTTCTGGAAGAAAGAAATCTTTTGGATTATTATGTGGATTTTGTTTTTGCCAAGATTTTATTTCTCTAATTTTTTGAAGCATTTCAGGAGTATTTTTTTTCCATTCTCCAAGTCTTAGATCAATACCTTTTGTTCTATAAACCCATCTTTTTGAGGTAGGAGATTGAACGATATAAAGTGATGAATTTTTGGTTACTTTATGTCTTTTAGTAGTTGAAATTTTTGGAAGATTTTGAATGTTTAGATCATTTTCTAGATAACTATTTTGCATTCTTTTTTCCTCCTTTTATTCGAGAAGAAATCATGTTTTTTACATCACGAGTGATGAACATTTTTCTTCTTGGAGATAATGCAACTGGTTGAGGTAATTCTTTCCTTTTGACCATTCTTTCAACAGTCGATCTAGAGATCTCTCCTAGATAAAATTGGACATCAGGGTATGACATCAATAGGGGTTCTAAACCCCCTTGAGGTTGTGAAAAATTCATTGCTAATTTTGTAAGTTGTTTAGAAGTTTTTTTAGTAGTCCTTAGTAAAAGATTTCTTGGATTATTTGGATTCGGAAGATTCGGCGGATTCGATGTATTGCATAGAGAAGATCGAAATTCAATCCCTGAATGTGTGACCTTTGCAATGCCTATATTATAGCATGACTCTTCAGTATTTGCAACGAGTTTGACCGAATTTGAGGGGGTCAAAACATTGTATTTTTCCATGAGAAAATCAAATAAAAAATGGGTTTTCTTATGGGTTTTTTCTATAAATTTCTATGGATTTAGTGCTTCAGGATATGTCATGACTACTCTTGATGAGTTGAATATAATCCCGCCCGGGGAGTTTTATTCAAACATCAGTAGTAATCAAGAGACTCCACTAGGGGTCTTTTTTATTGCAAGCACTACAACTTTCAAAATTTAGGACGTCACCCGACTTCAGGATACCTCAAAAAAAAGATAAAAAATGGGTTTTTATATGGGTTTTTCTTGAATATAAAAATGGGTTTTTTTATGGGTTTCTAATTTTCAATTAGGCACAGCATGTTTTATAGTGAGTAGTACAGATGTATTACTAATCATGATTGATGAAGAGGAATGGGGTTATCTCAATGACTGGGAGGAAGATCAACTAAGAAAGAAGAGAACAAAGATCTGTATGTGTTGTGATCACTTTAGATATGCCTGTACTGTCCAATGCATTACCTTGCTGACTTGTCCTGTCCACCAGAAACTAATTCCACAGGGCGATCATCTTATAAAAGGTTGCAAATACTGGGTAAAAAGAAGAGAACTTAGAGAAGGTTGGTGTCCTGAAGTTGCCTGAACAGGCAAAATCCTTATAGTAAGATAACTCCTTATCGTATGATAACTTGTGAATTATCGTACATCTTCAGATGGACCACTATAACTGGTGTCTACTTGTACGAGATATGTGTATGTAATTGTATTATCATACAGGCATACAACACATACACTTCATGAACAAAATATACGGATATTGGAGATGCTCAACTGATGCTCAAGATCAGGAGAGACAAATCAGATCTCTGAAAGATGCAGGAGTTGAAGTTCTTAGGGGAGATAAGATCACAGGAACTTCTGATTATTCAGATAGAAAAGAATTATCCAAATTATTAGAAGAGATACAAGAAGGAGATCTATTGATACTTGATGAATTGAGCAGACTTGGAAGGACTATGGTCACTATGTTGGTCGAAGTAAACAAGTTACTTGAGAAAGGAGTCAAGATAAGAACTTTAGATGGCAGATTAGATACAACAACAATGAATAAGGAGATTATCAATCTAATAGTTGGAGTGATGGGATATTCAGCAGAAATGGAACTCACAAATATCAAAAGACGCACTGCTGAGGGCAGGGCAGTTGCCATGAGCAGAGGAGTCAAGTTTGGTGCAAAGCGTAAGTATGACAAGTTTCAGATACAAGAGATCATGCAAAAAAGATCTGAAGGACTAGGGTTTGGAACTATTGCAAGATCTATGGGCATGAGTCGGTCAACAGTTCAGACCATAGTAAAAAGGGAGGTTGCAGCATGAGAAAGTTCAAAGTGTCAGCATTACTTGAGGGATATAGGGTTACTGAAGATGTAATGGCAGCGAGTGAGCATCATGCCATAAGAATTATGAAAGCGAGGTATGGTTCAGCAGCAAGAAACATATATGCAATGATTCAATAAATCAGTCTACAACTGAATAAATTGGACATCCATATCACCAGAACTATCTTTCATGCCTCTTGTAGGCGATTCTGAAGGGAGCAAAAACAGGAATTTTCCTAATTTTTGATAAAAATTGGAAAATAATAAAAATATCTAAAAAATACTAAACATCTTTCTACCTCTTAGGTCGCAGAGTATGGAGAAAGGATTCTATACACAAATATTCTGCACATAAATAAATTTATGCTACTTACTTGTTATGTAGTTTCTCATGTGAAACATCATTATTGAGGTCTTTTATTGAGCAAAAAAAATGAGACCTCCCCCTAAAGGAAAGTCTCATGACACATCATTCTTATTCTTATTTAGACCAGAAAATTTCTGATTTACGGAACATGTCCGCATTTTTGGATGAGTTGCGATACGAATGCGGAGATCACACGCAAGAAAGACGCATTGGTATCGCTCATTCAGTAATTGCTGAACAACTTAGGCACTTCAACAGACAAAAGAATCTCATTACGGAGGAAGAATGCAAACTCAAATTTCAAAACGAAAGAATATCACAATTCATTTTGGAGAATCCGAAAAGGATTTACTAGAGGAGTTTGATATTTACTGCAAATCTCAGTATTCATCTAGAAGTGGATGGATAAAGAGAGCAATTCATAAAGCAATTCAAGAAAACAAATGAAGTCACTATTCTTACAGGCAGCAACCTATAACATGCTTGAGTTTATTGCAAAAAAAAATAGAAAAAGCATTTCTCAGTTTTTGGATGCTCTTGCTATTCAAGAATATTCGGAATATCAAGATAAACCTTTCAAGAAATCAGTTCTAAAAAAATGAATAAGGAAAGAAACAGGTTCAAAAAACCAACAGGCGAAAAACATGACAAAGCATTTACTGACAAATGGTTTGCCTATCTCTATGGAGATTCCAAAGCGAAGGAAGGAGTCAAATATAAGAACGTATTTTTAGATAATTTTGAAAAAATGAAAAAAAAGAGAAAAATCAAAAACAAACTCAACAGTAAAACTGTTGATAGAACACCTGTAAATGTATCCACAATGGGTGATGATGACGCTCCCAATACATCGCCCAACGAAATCCACGTTGGAGGTAATCATCTT
>OZSS01000833.1_pt1 | contig 14863 bp, 14 predicted proteins | sample 1779911 | NCBI WGS metagenome assembly OZSS01 (sample SAMEA2603589, study PRJEB24840) | metagenome | biome: Water; feature: Photic zone; material: Seawater sample | place: Mediterranean Sea | collected 2013-11-12 | depth 10 m | reverse complement strand
GCACCAGATTGAACATCTCTACGAGCATTTCCGATTGCAACAAAGTCTCGAGCTCTTCGTCCTTACGAGTGCACATGATTGCCGCGATGATGGCGCCGCCGCTGGACCCCGAAATGATCGCTGGCAACAAACCCTGCAATACCAGAGCCTTGCAGACGCCGAGATGGAAAGGCGCCATCGATCCTGCGCCGCTGAGCATCAGTGCGCAACGACCGTACGCTTGGGAGCAGCGTTGCAGGAAGGCGAGTTTGGCGGAATCGGACAGTACATCGGGCGGCAGATCAGCAACTTGGGAGAGGCCTAGTGAGATCTCATCAACGTAGGATTTGATCAGGTCGTATGCCTCGTGGTTGCCATTAGATTCGTAAATCTCTGGCGTGCCCATGCCAGCCATGTTGCCGTGAATGCCTTCGCTAAAGTAATACAGCAGTTCGTGGGCATCGCCCTTTTGTCGAATCGATTTTAGTTCGCTCAGTCTCGACCTGATGATCTCATGGTCGAAAGACCTCATGCCTTGTCGACCCATCCATCCAAAGATATCGGGGGTTTGTAAGTTTTCGAATTTCATTTTGTTCTTTGCCGACTGTCACTGTGTCGCTCCGCCCGCAAGTAGGACAGGTGATTATTGAACGCCAGGCTTTTCCCCTACGCTATGGGCATCCGCTTTGTGCTGGAAGTTAGATGCAAAAGTTGGGCCTGCTTGTGCTTCCTTGGTTGGCACGGATAGTGCTTCGGATGTCGAGAGTTAGCGTTGAAGACGATCCCGCGCGCAAATTCGCCGAAAGAGAGATCAGAAACGCGTCTAAAGACGCGAGAACTTAGGAGTGATTGCGAGGCAAACGCACTATTTTAGGGCGATTGCGCTATCAAACAGGGCGTTTAAGCGCGGCGCTGCAAAAGATATCGAGACAAGGAAGAACAAGAGAGAGCTGGGTGACGGAGGATAAACACGATTTTTTCCAACAGTGGGCGGATTTCCTATCGGGGGCAGCACATCCCTTTACCTACGATGAGCAGATCGTCTCGGAATCGAAGCGCGGCGCCGAGAGCTTGTTAGAAACCGCTGACGATGCGTATCAAACCATGTTGTCGCACTACGATCGTTTGCTCTCCCAGCACGCCGGCGCACCGGGCATGCCTGCACTGGATACCTTCATGGGCTTTGATCTAAAGCTCAAGGACATGGCCGACGCCTATTCCGACCTGCTGGGTGTGATGGCCAACCTAAATGCATTGAATCTCGAAGCCGCGACGGCTCCGTTTCGCTCAGCGGATCTCGCAAGCTTCTCGCCGGAGGCCATGCAGCGCCCCTTCGACGCGAAATGGCAAAGCTTCGTCGATGAGAGCTTGGTAGAGATGCAACGATCACAGGCCTATCTGACGGCGAAGTCAGACTACGTCTCCTGCCTCGCAAAATTTCAGAAGAGTTACCGATCTCTAGCGGAGAGCTTTCAGGAATACAACCACGCGCCCACGCTGAGCGAATTCGAAGATTTAACGAAACAAATGCACGAACTAAGGCGAGAGCTATGGGCGCTGAAAAAGAAATTGCCATAAACCCAGCCATGTGGGGTCTCGGCGACTTGACCGAGTATCAAGCGAAGATGCAAACCGGTATCGACAACCTGGCAGACATTCATGATTGCGATGTCGCCATTGGTGAAACCGCGAAAGACGCGGTGTTTAGCATTGAGAAAGTAACGCTCTATAAGTATCGGCCGCTGGATTCCAACGGCACTGGCGACGAGACCTTGACGCATGAGCCCATCCTCATCGCCTACAGTCTGTTCGGCCGCTACAACATGCTCGATTTGCAGAGTGATCGCTCGGTTGTGCGGAATTTACTCGCACAAGGCCATACGGTTTACATCATCGACTGGGGCAACCCCAACAAATCTGACCGATGGTTGAGCTACGACGACTACGTTGGGCGGTACATGAGCGACTGTGTTGATTTTATTCGTCATCAGCAAAATATTGAGCGCCTTACCTTGTTCGGTATTTGTGAAGGCGGCACGTTTGCAGCGTGTTACGCGAGCCTGTTTCCAGAAAAGCTTGGTGCGCTTGTGCTGGCGGTTACGCCAATTGATTTTCATGCTGACCTGGATGCCGAGGAACCCCGCAAACGCGGCTATCTAGGCGGGATGATGCGGCAGCTGAGTCCAAGCCAGATCACTGACTTGATCGATTCGTTCGGCTGTTTGCCCGGCCATCTTAGCGGCACGGTTTTTCGTGAGATGACGCTGTTGGATACCTGCAAAAAATACGGACCGTCTCTGGTTGAAGCGGTGTCGGGTAGCAAAGAAGCTGCGCTTAACTTCCTGCGCATGGAAAAGTGGCTTCTCGACCGCCCGCATCACCCCGCCGAAGCGGCTAAGCAATGGCTTATCGACCTGTACCACGCCAACCGACTGATCGACGGCTCCTTCGTAGTCAATGGTCAGCCCGTCCTGCTCGAGAACTTGAATATGCCTGTACTCAACATATACGCAAAACACGACCACATTATCCCGCCGCCCGAAAGTCAGGCGCTGAAAGAGCTGGTCGGCAACGACTGTAAGTATCGCGAACTAGAGTTGAATGCGGGACATATTGGCGCATTTGTCAGCCGTCGAGCCAACGCAGCGATCAGCGATGCGATTTCGAACTGGATACCTAGTATTGAGCACGCCGAACACCCGCCACAGGCGCTGTCTTAGTTCTTTGACCAGAGATCGGTATAGGTTTTGAACATATTGAATCCGGAAGATTGGGCAGCACGCTCAAAGCTCTTGAGAAAGACGTTGGAATCCTGGGCCATAAATTCAAGGCTCTGCTCGATAAATTGGGAAGCAGGCTGTGCATAGGGGTTGCAGGTAAAACGGATGAGCTGTTCAAGAGCAAGGTTCGTCAGTAAGGGCGACGTTTGCTTGAGTTCCTCCTTGGCAAGGATTTGCAGAAGCGTCGTTTGGGTAATGTCCTCGCCAGACTCGGCCTCTTCAACACGGATGCTGACACCCGCAACGATGAGTTCCAGTAGATAGTCCAGCGTGACGTACTTGCTTGTACCAAGGTCGTAAATGCGTCGATTGGGGTACTTGCGAAACTGTTGCATCGAGAAGCTCCTGCAGAATCATGTTGCTCAGCAATGGCACCATGGTCGCGACAACGGTGGGTGAAAATAAGGGAAAGACAGACCGTGGGTGAAGTAAGAAAAACAAAAAAGTACATCAAAGGTTGACGAAGCGAAAACTACGTGAGATTTTTGTGCGGTGCAACATAAAACCCTTTGCAAGCAAAAACAGGGAAGAAAACGATGAACATGGAAGGAACGATGAAGTTGACGCAAGACATGACCGAGGGCGCTGTAGAACTCTCGAAGAACCTCTTTGAGCGCAGCACCGCCTACTACTCGCAGTGCATGGCGCTAGCGCAAACCGCTCAGGAAAAACTCGCGACAGCGAAAACGCCAGCAGCATTGGTTGAACTTCAGAAGGAGTACAGCAAAGAACTCTGGGAGGCCACCAAGGAGAATTATCAGGTGACCGGCGAGATTATGAAGGAGTCCTACACCAAATCGAGTGCGTTGATGAAAGAAGCATACGATGGGGCAAAGGATATGATGACGCCCGAGGCAACAACTGCGCCTGCTAAGACCAAGCCGGTTAAGAAAACCGTCTAGTTCACAACACGAGGCAGGACGATCAGTTCCAGATTGAGGAACCGTGTTGAGTGCCCCTTCAGGCGATGACTGGATTGCGGGATCCCTGTGGCGGCGTCGCGAGAGCTAGCTTGGAGGGGTAACAGGGAGGGGCAACAGAGAGGGCAACAGGGACATTCATATCGCCTTTCGTTCCTGCAGGTTGGTGTGACCTCCAAGTAAAGCCCACTTTCGTCGTATAACCGATATGTCATCTCGGGCGTCTTGCCTTGCGGAACGGCGATCTCAGTCAAGATTGGTGCGCCCTGCGTTTCAAATTTTTCGGGTAGAAGCCTCATCAGAGCTCTCACAGCGCGCGGGATGAGGTTTGGCACCTTGATCTGTCAAAGGCCCTTCCGTCTGCTATCGAAAGAATAATGAAGAGGACAAAACGTTCCGGGACGTCTTAGCATCATGCAATGGCGGAGCAGACGGGACTCGATAAACCACTTTAAAGATTGATTTACATGGGTTTATTTCTCCTGACAATAGAATTCCGCCCAAATATGCCCCCAAAAATATCTCCTAAATTATCCATATAGTTTGTGGCGGAACGATTTGATCGCCTCTCTGTACCTTGTAACATCCACAGCCTTTAGTTGGCCTTTGAAGTCGCAAAATACTACGGCTGTCCAACACGTTCCGCGACATCTGACAGGTGAACAATGCAGCAAAGAGAACTTGGGCAGGCACAAACCCCGATTTCCGCCATTGGCTACGGTGCCATGTCGTTCAGCGATTTTTACGGTCCCACAGACGACGCAAAATCTTTCGCGATCCTCGATCGCTGTATGGATTTGGGGATTACGCATTTGGATACCTCAAATGTGTATGGCCTAGGCCTTTCGGAGCAGCGCATCGGTGCCTATCTGAAACAACGTGGTCAGCAGGCTCGTGATTTTTTCACCATCGCTACAAAGGCGGGCATTGCCAGCAAGCCCGACGGCAGCCGCTATTTCAACAACAGCGCCGAGCACTTGCGCAAAGAGTTGGATGGGTCGCTGCAGCGTCTTGGGGTAGAGCAAGTCGAACTCCTTTATGTGCATCGCCGAGACGCCTCAGTACCCATCGAGGAGGTAGCCCAATCGCTAGCCGAGCTGGTGAAGTCTGGAAAGACACGGCAAATCGGTTTCTCTGAAATCGCACCCACATCGTTAGAGCTCGCCCACGCCGTGCACCCGGTGGCTGCAGTGCAGTCTGAGTACTCCTTGGCCACCCGCGCACCTGAGCTTGGCTTGGTGCAAAAATGTGCACAGCTAGGAACCACCATGGTGGCCTTCAGTCCTGTGGCCCGCTCATTGCTCACCGACCACCCCCTGTCTTTTGAAGCCTGCAAAAGCCTTGCCTTTATGCGGGTGAATCCACGATTTCAGAAGGATACCTATAAGCTCAATATGCAAAAAAGTGCGCAATTCAGAGCATTAGCCTCGGAACTTGGCACTTCAGCGTCTGCCCTTGCTATCGCATGGTTACTCTCTCAAGGCGAACATGTAGTGCCCATTCCTGGCACCCGCTCCGTGAGTCACCTTGATGAACTGGTGTCTGGTGCAGGGTTGTCGCTCAGCCCGACAGATCTAGAGGCGATAGAGCAGGCCTTGCCCGTGGGTTGGTGTTGTGGTGACCGTTACACAGCAGATCAATGGCGCGGACCAGAAAGATATTGTTAATCCCAAAGCTACTCAGATACCTAACAAGACTTGATCATAAGCAGAAACGGGACCAGTAACTGAGGAGCGCAGAAAAAACATAGGATGCCCATGCAGCCCAGATCCATCGATTTTTATTTCGACTACATCTCTCCCTTTGCACATTTCGCTTGGCGTAACATCACCTCTTTAGCGAAGCGATACGACTGCCAAATTCACGCGCATCCAGTGGTTTTCGGCAAGTTGTTGGACAAGTGGGGTCAGTTAGGGCCCGCAGAGATAACGCCTAAACGAAAGTGGCTGCATCAATATTGCCTTCGTTATGCCGCACTGAACGGTTTTGCATACAACCCGCCCAAGTTCCATCCATTCAATCCCCTTGCTGCACTGCGGATGTCGCTTAAGGAGGTGAGCGGCGACGAACAGCATCAGGTCATCGACGCGATATTTGAAGAAGGCTGGTGTCGAGGTAAAGACCTTGGAGATCTGCCCACCCTGCTCACTTTCCTCGAGGAGCGCGCCATCGACGGCGACTACCTCAGTCGCCAAATTGCTCAACCTAGCGTTAAACAGTTACTAGTGGATGAGACTAACATGGCAATCAACCGAGGCGTTTTCGGCGTGCCATGCATGATTGTTGATGATCTTTTGTTCTGGGGAAATGATCAAATGGAGCATATCGAATTGCTCCTTTCCGGCAAGGATCCGCTGAATCAGAGCAAGCTCGACGTACTGGAAAGGCCGAGAGCCATTGATCGCAAAACCTTTAACAAGCTCGACTAGATATCGACCACGATGCAGGCGTTATCGGTGCATATCGCTTGTGTTGCGATCCAAGACAACGCGGCGTGTATCGCTGGATCGCTTGGGATTGGGTGGCTAACGTCAGGGCGCGCCTAGCGTAAAAATCTTATCTCTACATGCTCAGCGGACCGAGTGGCACCCCCAGCAAGCCTCAACCTATTGCTTGTAAGACTGATCCTGCGAATCCAGCATCCTCATTAAGGCTGGCCAAGCAAGCTGGGAAGATCGGCTCGGTGAGTGCGTTCTCACACGTCCATAGTCCGCAAAGAGTTTCAGTGCCTTTTGCTTGGGTTCGAGAAGTTCCTGACCGCTGGCCAACGCGTCGACCTGCACTTTGCACGCGTTTTCCAGCGTATAGAGGAGATAAAACGCTTCTGGCATGGTGGAGGCGCACGTGAGAAGCCCATGGTTATGCATGATCATGATGTGCTTATCGTGCAGGTCCCGACCGATTCGTTCGCACTCATCGTCATCCCCCACAGCGATATCGTATTCATGATAAGCGACGTTGGGCATGATCTCGTTGGCCTGTTGCGTAAGGGGCAGCAAACCGCACTTCATTGTGGAGACAGCCATTCCGGCCCGCGTATGACTGTGAAACACCGCATTCACATCTGGTCTGGCTTTTAGCACCGCCGAATGAATCGCATGCCCTGCATCGTTGAAGGGGTGCTCCCCAGCAACCACGTTGCCATCAAAATCAACCTTTAAAAGAGATGAGGCGGTAATTTCCTCAAACAAAAGGCCATATGGGTTGATCAGGTATTGATCTTTGATCCCTGGCACTCGCGCCGACAAGTGCGTAAAGATTAGATCTGTCCAACCGAACCTGACGAATAATCGGTAACACGCAGCCAGCTGGACTCTCGTTTCCCACTCTTCTTCTGATATATCTTTTACCGGCACTAAACTTTCAGCCATTGCATTCTCCCATCGAGCTTAAAACTATTCGCACGCTATAGTGGTAGGCCCTTTCAAGTAGATCAACCAATCTAAAACGACCATGCTGATCAACACAAAAGACTCCAACTCAAAAGAGCGACGCGTGTTGCCCACCATCAATAACGATATTTTGGCCGACGATGAAACGTGATAAGGGGCTACAAAGAAATGCCGCCATGGGTGCGAGATCGTCAGCACTGCCAACGAATCCAGCAGGTATGTGGTTATTTGACCGAAAGTGAGCGCCTACCACTTCAGGCTTGTGCTCTAAGCCGAAGGCGTCCGCATAATCTGACATGATTTCATTTGCGCCTTCAGTAGCAAACATACCCGGCAAAAGGTTGTTGATGTTGACGCCGTGTTTCGCGATCTCCCTTGAAACGCTCGCCGTGTAGTTAATTAGTGCAGAGCGAGCAGGACCTGACATCAGTCGCCAGACCATCGGATTTTTGGCAGAGAAGGTTGCGATGTTGACAATCCGCCCCCACCCCGCACTTTTCATATGCGGTATATATTGACGCATCAGTTCAACGGGACCTATCAACGCAGTATCGATCGACTCTCGCCACATCTCTGGTGTGACGTTAAGGAAATCACCATTCGGTGCTGGCGGTTTAATCGTGATGCCCAAAATATCTGGGTCCGGGCAAGCTTGCAGTAACCGGGCTCGGTCCGCGGGCTTGGACGAATCCGCAACAATGGGTGTTACGTTTACACCATATTTAGTCGAAATCTCAGTTGCTGCCTTTTCTAAGCGTTCTTTTCGACGAGCCGTGATGACCAACTCAACGCCGGCTTCGGCTAATCGTTCAGCGGTAGCTCGCCCCATGCCTGCGCTACCACCGGCCATGATGGCTTTCTTGCCCTTTATCTGTAAATCCATACGCTTATTCCTCCTCATTGGTTTTTTCTTTTTCCAACCAGCCATGCAAGGCGTAGCTGTGCACACCTTGCCACACAGCTTATTCTCTGACGGCCCTATGGGCATCTGGATAGATCGATCAGACCATACCGGCTCAGTCCACCTCTTTGCTAACTGCGGCAGAACCTGAGGGGCAGCGCGCGAAAGCCTCAAGTCCGGTGCAATCGTTTAAGGCTGGATCGTCGCACTCGGCGTGGGGTCCGACTTGCTCCAGATTAACCATGACGATGGGTTCATCGTTCGACTCTGTAAACGCTTCCATTGCATCGGGGTTGTCTTCCTTGGCCTTTAGATGAGGTTTCATCAGCACTCTAAGGCCAGATGTTTTATCGAGCCTAGAAGATTTCTTGCATGATCAGTGTGCCAAGCGCAATGAACGCAACGGTGATAATCAGATACGATGATCTTAGTGCAGTGTTATCAATTCGATCAGCGAAGTTGATTAAAAATTTGTCTTTGATCGCCTCAGACTTTACTGAAAAGAAGACGGTACAGATTGCAAGGAACAGCAAATAGAAGGTGGCGAAGGTCATGCAATTGTTTACCCCGCTAGCTCAAATCGCGACCACGCCTCAAAGCACGCCTGATTAATGCCTACCGTTAGAAACAGATGTACCGTGCTCCGTTTTGCTGCTTCAAGTGAACCCTGTCGCTATCAAAATTGAGTTTCACATGAAGCTCAAGATTAGCACCGAGGTAATGCCCATGACGAACAAGAGAACAAATCCTAGATAAGTGAAATGAGCGCCGCTTGTTTCTGATGTGATTTCTGGGAAAGCCAGCTTTAGAGCGACAGAACCGAGGTTGCAGTACGTCAAAGTCAAGACAGCGACTGCCATCGCTGGGCCAATTGCTTTTGGGTCTGACATGTTTTGCAGCATGCCGACGACGCCCACCATCACACCAAGGAATCCCGCTACTGGAAGGTGACGAGCTAGCGCCCGTAATTCCTCAGAGGAAGAGGTGCCAAATATTATTAAGAACAAGGCAAAAACGATGAGAAGAGAGGTAGGATCGAAGAAAGCCTCGACGCCTGCCGCACTGTCCATTGCAAAAGTGACCACCACTACCCACAAGAGGACTCCTACAACACGCTGCCAAACTGAAGGAGCTAATATCGGTTCGGTTATTTTCGGCGAAAGTAAGCTGCATATTGCGGCAACTAGTAACCCATAAAAGACCACCAAAAACATAATCGCGAACGCAAGGGGTAACGCCTCAGGATCCGACATATTTTGCAGTATGCCTACATAACCAATGAGCATTCCAACGATAGACACCTGTATTGCAATGTCCGCGACAACCAGTATTCCTTGCCTTTTGAAACCAACTGCGACGAAAGAAGCGAGTATAGCGATCGCTATAAACGCAATAGAGATAAGATCTATGAAAGCGTTTAGTCCCGTTGCAAGGTTGAGTGCAAAAGCCAAGGAGGCCGCCGCCGCCACTAAAGCTACAGTCTTCATATTGTGCTCCTTTTTTTCGCTTGCTCTTTTTTTATTTTTGTCCGTTAACCAGCTATCACGGATGTCACCGACTTATTCTTAAAGCAACTTTTATACCAAAAAAGGGATTCAACGGTTTTAACAACTTGCGACGGTGCGCAACGAGGACTTCTTGCAAGATTGTTCACGCTAGGTGCGACTTATCTTGTTTTTGCTCGTATTTGGTGCGGGATGAATGTGGCATTCAGAATCCGGGTTCACCAGCAAAGCCACGTTCTCCTAGGAACCGCAATGCTACGCTGGGGGTTGAATTGTCTCAACGGTAAGTCCGGAACGAATGCCTGAATCAGCATTGGTTCCGATCACTCGAAGAAGCGCGTTGGGCAATCGAGTAATTGCAAAAGTACGGCAACGAAGTCGGGTCGCACAGCGCCCTGGGTTATCCGCCACCAGTGGAATATGCAAATCGTGCGGCTTAAAGTTATGTACATCTCATCCACGCCATCGTGGTGAGGCTGGGGAAAGGTCGTTTGGAGGAAATATATGGATGGTGCGTTGCGAATCCTGACAGGTGGCTGTGTTTGCGGCGCTGTGCGATACGAGTGTAGTGCTGAGCCAGCCTTAATTTTTAACTGCCATTGCGAGGATTGTCAGCACTTCTCCGGCGCGCCTTGCACAACCGCAGTAATTGTTCCTGAAGATGATTTAGTCGTGGAAGGCGAGCTTACAAGGTTCACGACTGTTGGCGACAACGGTGGCGTAGTGCATCGCTACTTCTGTCCCAAGTGCGGCACCCCCGTGATTGTAAAACCGGAGGTGTTCTCTGGAATGAAGGCACTAAAAGCATCAAGTCTTGATGATTCGTCTTGGGTTCGACCGCAGATGGATATATTTCTGAAAAGTAAGCAACCATGGATCGAGCTTGCCGCTGACACTCAGAAATTTCATGAAGGCCCAACTTAAAAATTGCCTGAAAGACATCAGCACAGTTTTACTTTTGTCACGGATGAGGACTGTTTGTTCGATTGAAAGCGCACAGCCGTGTTTATTTTCAGAGGAGAGCTAGATGAGCGACTCAATCCTTCTCCCCCGTTTGTCTCAAGCCTTACACATGGCGAGACAAGAGTACGCCAAAGCCAATCAAGCAAGCGCTGCTGCGTTCGCAAAGGCAAAAGCTTCGGGTATCGCTGGGGGCACCAACAGAGCTTCGATTTTCTACACTCCCTTTCCCCTTACCTTTGTTGACGCGACAGCGGCGACCGCGATAACTGCTGACGGTCAACGCATCACTGACTTCTTGGGGAACTTTACTGCAGGACTATTTGGCTTTTCGCCGCAGCCTGTAATTGACGCCGTCTCACAAGCAATGGCTCGTGGGCACGCGTTAGGGGGAGCGCCAAACAGGATGGAGGCGGTTGTCGCGAGCGCTTTGATTGATCGCTTTGAAGCGATGGAAATGGTGCGGTTTAGCAATACCGGCTCTGAGGCGAATACGTATGCGATCAATACTGCGCGCGCTGTCACTGGACGCACGAAAATTCTAATGTACAAAGGCGCTTATCACGGCGCATGGATTCACGGCGCAGATTTAGCTTTAGACATACCCTACGAGAAAATCTACGTCCCTTACGGAGATGCCAATCACATCTGCCAAGTGATAGAGGATAACGCGGCGGATTTAGCAGCATTCATCATGGAACCGGTAATGGTTAATCCGTGGGTTTACCTAAAACAAATCGCGCCCACGCCTTACCTTAAACGAATTCGAAAAGCCTGCTCTGACGCTGGATGTGCGTTGATCTTCGATGAGGTTATGACTTCACGTCTCGCTCCTGGGGGTGCACAAGAATTGGTAGGAGTAGCGCCTGATCTGACCACTTTCGGCAAATATTTCGGTGGAGGTATGCCTTTTGGCGGTTTCGGAGGCAAGCGCGAGTGGATGGAGCGCCATGATCCTTCTCACGCTCTAACAATTAATAGTGGTGGTACCTTCAACCAAAACGCGCTGTCACTAGCAGCGGTTGATGCGGTGCTTTCTTCTCTTTGGAGTCCAGCGCAATGCCGCGCACATAATTCGAATGCTGACAGTTTTCGTGACCAAGTGAACGCCTTACTGAGAGCCTTGGATTTACCCTGTCAGGCTTGTGGAAGCGGTAGCTTGATAACAATGATTTGGCAGCGTCGACCAGTAATTCGTGATACTGCAGGCGAAGGCGAAAGCCAAGAACTGGATGTTTCGAGACACAAAGCGGTTTCAGACGCTGCCCAATTATTTTGGTTTTATATGTTAAAAGAGCACGATATTTTGGCTGGCAGCCCACGGCTAAACTACTTAACCCTGCCAGTCGCACTGGAGCCGGATGATTATCAGAATTTCCTCACTGGTATTGAAGGATTTTCAGCGAAGTATGCCGCAGAACTTAACCAACTAGGCAAGGTTACGAGCTAGCGCTGTGAATTATTCCCCAATAATAAAGCATCATTTAGCCTCGCCTCCTCTCTAAGGCTATTCCCATAGACCGTAACTTTTCAGTAGAGTGCCACGGCTGCCAAAGTGCTCAAAAGAGAGTCTTGCGACTCGATTATTGTTCGCACTAGGTCAAGCCGCATTACCGCTAACTTGCCAGAAGTTACGACAAGCCATCGATTTGCGAAACGAGAAACAAAATATAGAAAAAATTGAAGCGAGGATTTTTTATGAGACTAAACAGAGCCTTTCTTTTATCAGTGCTTCTGACCCTGTTCACGAGTGCCGTTAAAGCCGACGATCACACTCCTGTAAGCCCAACCAATGTTTGGACAGCCCAGAACATTGTCTTTAAAGATGGTCAGCAGCAAGCTTTTCGCGCAGGTTTGGCCAAATTTATGAATTCAGACATGGGTAAAAGCATGCCAGGGCAAGTGTTTTACAATTGGATCGTCTCCGACGGCGATGCACCGGCAACTCATTCCTTGGTGCGGGTTTTCCCGAGTATGGCCGCTTGGAGCAACTGGAATGTCAAATATTTCACCGCCGCCGCTAGCGGTAACAACTCCTCTGCAGAATGGGGTAAGACATTTGCTGCCTCGGTAGATTCAGCAAGTACGATCACCGCTCGCATTCACAAGAGTTGGGGACCCGTAGGTGCGGCATCAGGGCCCTCCGAGTGGGTACCTTTCTACACCGAAGACTTAGCTACATTCACGGCAGACTTTTCTGCATACATGCAGACTCCTACAGGCAAAGGCTTCAAAGGCACGGTTGCTATTCACGAATGCATTGCGTGTGGAGAGCAAGGATTCAACGCAGGCTTTACCGTCAATCATGAGTCACCTGAGTCATTCGACGAGTGGTGGTCGACGGGACGCAATAGTGAAGACTTCACTCGATGGGTCGCTAAAGCGAACGCTATTGCTGACTTTCCTGGAAACTGGATGTCCGCTCAATTGGATTCCTATCCCGCGCAATAAGCCCGCTGGTGCTTGGTAGCCTTGTATAAGGCTACCAAGCCTTTTAGATTCCTCGATCCGCAAGATGGCGTCGGACTCTCAGCATACCTGGTTTTATGGCCCTGGATCCTGGGGTCCAACCCGGTAGAGTGGAAGCTACCATTCAAGTGCCGACTCTGGCCGATCAGCCAATTCCAAAAAAACATTTAATAGGCCTAAGTTCCCTTTGGTCCTTTTATAATTTTGTCGATCGACCAGACGGGACCGAAAAAGTTATCAGCTATTTCGTTCACGAACTTGGTTAGGATCTGCGAGCGCTCATTCCCCTTTGCGCGCCGCCATTTAACACTTTTGCATGATAACGACTTCTTCGCGGATACAAACTGACTTTTGCGACGTTGTCCCTGATTCAAAAAACATGTCTGCTACTGCAGCGGTGCAGCCTACGCTCGACCCTCATTCTCCAACGTTTCTCATCAGCTGCTTAACAAGGAAATATTGCCTGGTTCTGCCAGCGCTTTGGCGCTGGACATATCTAAAACTTCTTCAATATTGCTGATTAAATCCTCCGCAACGGCGTCGGAATCCAAAGAGATTCCCTTATTCGCGAAGGTTTCCGAACGCAAGTATTTGCCGCTAAGTGCATGTATTACCATGCCCGTAGGAGCATTATCGCTTGCTAAGAAGAGCGCTACTAGAGTTACGAGTTTTGGGTGAGACTGGGGTCTTGGTTTATCAGGATCGATACCAAGCTCTTTATCGAGCGCTGTCATTCGTGTGTCCGCCCCAGGCGAAAGACAGTTTACTTTGATCCCATGGGGTCGACCTTCTAACGCGAGGACATTCATTAGTCCCAGCATGCCCATTTTTGCAGCACCGTAAGCGCTCTGACCAAACTGTCCAAAAATCCCAGAAACCGAAGAAGTGAGTATTATTCTTCCGTAGTTTTGCTCGTACATGAAAGGCCAGGCGGCATGAGTGACGTAAGCTGAACCCAACAGATGGGTTTCGACGATCAATCTAAAATCGTTTGTTGTGGTGTTTCTGAATGTTTTGTTTCGCAAAATGCCAGCGTTGTTAATAACAATATCAATTCTGCCAAACTCGTCTACGGCCTGCTGAACCATTGCCTTAGCTTCATCTGCATCAGCGACCGATAAATTGTTAGCGACCGCTGCGCCACCAAGCTGCACGATTTCCGCAGCAACGTTTGAGGCAAGATTACTGAAACCGTCACCTCGGACATTCGAACCCAGATCATTAACCACCACTTTGGCGCCACGGCGCGCAAATTCCAGCGCATGCTCTCGTCCAATCCCTCGACCTGCACCAGTGATGAGGACAACTTTGTCCTTTACGTTGATCACGGCCTCTTAAGGATTCCGGCCATATTTCCTTCCTCTCTCCAAGCCGCGGTAATCCTGAAATATGGTCTTGACCCCTTGCCGTAAGGGCCATTTTGCACACTTTTAGGATCGGGTTTGCCTTCGTTGTTGTAATAACCGGGCGTGCACGATTCCTGAAAATCTGATGCAAACCTCGATACTGCAATAATCTCCTCGACCCATTTATCTTCTGATTCCCTCGAAGCTTCAATCGAAGAGAGCTGCTCTTTTTCACATTGCTTCAGCATGTATCCGATATGTTGTGAGGTTTCGTCCATAGCATGAGGGAAATTCGTAGTGAATCCGGCTTGTGAATTGCTGATGATGAAAAGGTTCGGGAATCCGTTAGTCATTACGCCATGCAATGTGCGCATCCCATCAGCCCATTTTTCACTCAACGTCACGCCATGCCTGCCCGTAACGTCATAACCGGAGCGACGAACATAGGAAGTTCCTACCTCAAAGCCAGTTGCGAATATGATGCAATCAACCTCATATTCTTGACCCCAAGCTAAAACGCCGTTTTCGGTAATCCGCTCCACACCCTTCCCGTTCGTGTCTACCAATTCCACGCTAGGGCGGTTGAAAGTTTGAAGGTAGCTGTCGTGGAA
>OZSS01000832.1_pt1 | contig 14865 bp, 11 predicted proteins | sample 1779911 | NCBI WGS metagenome assembly OZSS01 (sample SAMEA2603589, study PRJEB24840) | metagenome | biome: Water; feature: Photic zone; material: Seawater sample | place: Mediterranean Sea | collected 2013-11-12 | depth 10 m | reverse complement strand
TCATGGTACCGCACTAGGTAGAGAGGATATATGGCATACAGAAAAGGATATTTACTGGGGCTCTGAAGACGAGTGGCTTGGGGACAACAGATATGGGAAAACACGACAAGATTTGGAGAACCCCTTAGCTGCAGTCCAAATGGGTTTAATATATGTTAATCCACAAGGTCCTAATGCTAATCCTGACCCTTCACTTTCTGCACAGGACATTCGCGAAACCTTTAGTAGGATGGCTATGAACGATGAAGAAACAGCTGCTTTAACTGCAGGTGGGCATACATTTGGGAAAGCCCATGGTGCCGCAAGTGAAGATCATAAAGGAGAAAATCCAGAGTCAGCCGAAATTTATGAACAAGGATTTGGGTGGACTAGTGATTACAAATCTGGCAAAGGAGTTGATGCAATTACAAGTGGTATTGAGGGTCCATGGACTCCAAACCCAATAAAATGGGATATGGACTATCTCAGGCTTCTTTTTAAATATGATTGGGAGCTAAAAAAGAGTCCGGCAGGAGCATGGCAATGGCACCCAAAAGATTGTGAAGAAGCTGATATGGTACCACAAGTGGACGGAAGTGACAAAAAAGTGTTACCCATGATGACAACTGCTGATATGGCTCTAAAAGTTGACCCTGCTTATAGACAAGTATGTGAAAACTTTATTGAAAATCCAGAAGAGTTTGGTGAAACTTTTGCACGTGCGTGGTTTAAACTACTTCATCGTGATATGGGCCCAAAGAGCAATTATATTGCGGGTGACCTTAAAGATGTAGATTACATTTGGCAAGACCCTGTTCATGCAGGGAAAAAATTGTCTTCGACTGATGAAGATAATGTAAGAAAAGCAATTAAAGAAAGTGGATTGTCTCACCAACAAATGGTGGAGACTGCTTGGGCTTCGGCATCAACATTCCGTGGATCTGATAATCGAGGTGGTGCCAATGGCGCAAGAATCAGACTGGAACCACAAATAAGCTGGTCCGTAAACAAGCCAAAAGAGCTGTCAAAGGTGTTAACTACATATGAAGCAATTGCTTCAAGTACAGGAGCTAGTGTTGCTGACGTAATTGTTCTAGGTGGCGCTGTAGGTATAGAGCTAGCTAGTGGAGTTGCTGTTGCAGTCTCTACTGGAAGAGGAGATGCAACACAAGCAGACACTGATGTTGATTCTTTCAACCTACTTAAACCCAGAGCATGCGGATTTAGAAACTATAGCGAAAAAGAATTTGCGGTTGCACCTGAGGAAATAATGCTTGATAAGGCACAGCTCCTTGGGCTTACACCCAAAGAGATGACTGTTTTGGTTGGAGGTATGAGAGCTATGGGTATTTCATCTTCTGGACATGGTGTGTGGACTGATGGCGCATTGGATAACAGCTGGTTCAAAACTTTGTTGTCTATGGATGTGAAGTGGGAAACAACTTCCTACAACACATATACTGGGAAAAACAGAAATACGGGTGAAAATGTACGAACAGCTTCAAGAACAGATTTGGTTTTTGGTTCGAACTCTGAACTACGGGCTATTGTTGAAGTATATGCACAAAACGACAATAACGATAAATTCGTTAAAGACTTTATCTCGGCTTGGAATAAAGTAATGGATGCAGACCGTTTTGATTTGAGATAATAATTAGTGGTTACAACAGCATACTTTCTGTAAGTTTTAACTTTAAAAAAACCCGATGAAATCATCGGGTTTTTTTGTTGTATTTTTGATAAGATTATTATGGTAAGCAAAGCTAAGTTTCGCATCAAGGCATTAAGTAGACAACAGCAAATCCTTTGGGGTACCTTTTGTATTCTCTTCTCGGTTTTGCTTTTGATTGCTTTCATTTCGTTTTTCGACTCTTGGAAAACAGATCGAAGCGCATTAGATTCCTTAGCTAACAGAAATGTTGTTGTGGAAAATAGCATTCGAAAGCTAGGTGCTAGTCTAAGTCATTTATTTATATATCAAGGTTTGGGTGTAGGTGCTTTTGCCGCTGTATTTATGTTGCTTACAACAGGTGTAAGTCACTTCCTCAATACTGCAACTAGCAAACTGGCCTTGAGATGGATATGGACACTTATACTATCATTGTGGCTCGCTGTTAGCATGGCACTTTTGTTTCCTCAAAACCCACTTTTGAGTGGTATAATTGGATATGAAAGCAATCTTTTAATGATTCAATATATTGGTCCATTTGGTGTTATTAGCATTTTACTGCTAATATTTGTTGCCTTTTTGGTATATCAGTTTAAATGGAAACCTGAAAAAGTTCGTTTGTTTAAGCCTAAAGCAACCAGCGCTGACGAAGCTGAAGAGCCTGCACAAGTTGTGTTTGACATAAATCAGAAAAATAAGGTGGAAGCAACGATAACTGCTAAACCAAACCCCAAATCGAAAACGGATAAAAAGGATGATGATATAAAACTCTCGTTAGAAGCTACTGAGGAGGATGAGGTGGTGAAAAAAGCCAAGAAATTGGTTGCAGACTTTGGTGAAGTAGACCCAACACTAGAACTGAAAAACTTCCGCTCCCCGACAGAGTCCTTGCTAAAAAGCTATCCGCACGAAGGTATCACGATAAACGAACAAGAACTTGAAGAAAACAAAGAACGTATTGTTGACACCCTAAAAAACTATCAAATTGGCATTGCCGACATTAAGGCTACCATTGGACCAACGGTAACGCTTTATGAGATAGTGCCAGCTGCTGGTGTGCGCGTGTCAAAAATCAAAAATCTGGAGGACGATATTGCGCTTTCGCTTTCAGCCTTGGGCATTCGTATTATTGCGCCCATTCCTGGAAAAGGAACCGTGGGCATTGAGGTGCCAAATAAAAACGCAACCATAGTATCCATGCGTTCGGTGATTTTGGCAAAAAAGTTTCAGGAAGCGGAAATGGAGCTGCCCCTTGCACTTGGAAAAACCATCAGCAATGAAACCTTCGTAGTCGATCTAGCCAAAATGCCCCACTTGCTTATGGCAGGTGCTACTGGACAGGGGAAGTCTGTTGGCCTAAATGCGATACTCACCTCGCTGTTGTATAAAAAGCATCCCGCAGAAATAAAATTTGTATTGGTTGATCCAAAGAAAGTGGAACTAACCCTTTTTAATAAAATTGAACGTCACTATTTGGCAAAGCTCCCCGACGTCGAGGAGGCCATCATCACAGACAACAAACAAGTCATCAATACCTTAAATTCACTTTGTATTGAAATGGACAAGCGCTATGACATGCTCAAATCTGCCATGTGCCGCAACATAAAGGAATACAACACCAAGTTTAAAGATCGTAGGCTAAACCCACACGAGGGTCATGCATACCTCCCCTACATCGTTTTGGTCATTGATGAATTTGCCGATTTGATTATGACGGCAGGCAAGGAAGTGGAAACACCCATTGCGCGCCTCGCACAGCTTGCTAGGGCAATTGGTATACATTTGATCATTGCCACCCAGCGCCCGTCTGTAAATGTGATTACGGGCTTGATAAAAGCCAACTTCCCAGCACGTATTGCCTTTAGGGTAACGTCAAAAGTAGATTCCCGCACCATTTTAGACAGTGGTGGCGCAGATCAACTCATAGGTCGTGGGGATATGCTGTTTACGCAAGGAAATAATTTGATCAGACTGCAATGTGCCTTTGTAGATACCCCCGAAGTAGAAAAACTTACAGATTTTATTGGAGCACAACGCGCCTATCCCGATGCGCATCTATTGCCAGAATATACTTCTGAAGAAAGCAGTACCAGTACCGATAACAATATTGAAGACAGAGACCCCATTTTTAGAGAGGCGGCCGAAGTAGTTGTGAATGCACAACAAGGTTCGGCATCGCTTTTGCAACGCAAGCTTAAGCTGGGCTACAACAGAGCAGGTCGCATCATTGATCAGTTAGAAGCTGCCGGCATTGTTGGTCCATTTGAAGGAAGCAAAGCACGTGAGGTAATGTATAGAGATGTTATTTCGCTCCATGAATTTTTAGAAAATGAAAAAGCAAATTAAACTATTTAGTGTCCTACTCCTCAGTGGTATAGCGTTTGCGCAAGCGCAACGCGCCGAAGCATTGCTAGATGAAGTATCTGAATCCTTGGCACAATTCGATAATATTTCAATCACTTTTACATACGAATTGGTCAATCGCAAAGAACTGATTCAACAAAAAGAAAAGGGTTCGCTAATAATTGAAGGAGACGCCTACCTACTCAAGCTTATGGGCATTGAGCAACTGAGTGATGGCACCAACAAACACACCATAAATCCAGAGAATGAGGAAGTACTTATTGAACCCTTAAGCGACGGTTTTGACGAGGGCTTAAGTCCTTCCAAAATATTTTCTTTCTACAAGAAAGGCTATCGTTTTGAATGGGACATTACACAGCCTCTATATGGCGGAAGAAAAATTCAATACATCAAGCTTACTCCCATTGACACCTATGCGCAGGCTTCCTATTTACTGCTTGGCATAGACACCAGAACAAAACAAATTTACAAGCTCATTGAGGTTGGCAATGATGGAACAGAAACAACGCTTACCATAGGTTCTTTTAAATCCAATGTTGAAATTCCAACAAATACATTTGTGTTTTCAGCATCAGATTATCCAAATTACTACATCGATAGGTTTTAATGAAAATTTCGCTGCTAGATCGTTATATTCTAAAAAGTTACCTCACTGTCTTGGTGAGTTTCTTTTTTATTTTGATGTTTATTTTCATCATCCAAACGGTTTGGGTATTCATAGACGAGTTTGCAGGCAAAGGCCTTGACGTAAGTGTATTGTTACGGTTTCTATTGTACTACTCCCCCAAGCTCATTCCATTGGTGCTGCCGCTAACCATATTGTTAGCCTCCATCATGACCTTTGGCAACTTTGCTGAACGCTACGAATTTGCCGCTATGAAATCGGCTGGCATATCGCTTATGCGTGCCATGCGACCGTTGATTATTGTAAACAGTATAGCGTGTTTGGCAACTTTTTATGTTTCCAATACGGTCATTCCGTTAGCGGAATTCAAAACCTATAACCTCAGAAAAAACCTATCTAAAATGCGACCGGCACTGGCCATTACAGAGGGCATGTTTAACGACATAGGCGAAAGCAACATCAAAGTAGGTCGTAAGTATGGCGAAAATGACAAACTCTTGGAAGATGTCATCATTCACGAAAAATCTATTGATAAGATAAATCGCATTGTGATTAAGGCGGAAAGAGGTGAATTAAAAAGTGACGAGCTGCAAGAAGGCTTACAATTGGTGCTTTATGATGGATATCGATACGAAGAAGTAAAGCAAAAGAAGAATAAGGAAAAAGTTCCGCACAACAGAATAGCTTTTCAACAGTATACCATGAATATTGACTTGCGTTCATTTAACGATGTTGATTTGAACGAAACCAGTTATAACAACACCTACAAAATGCAAAATATCGCTGAACTTTCTGAGAGTATCGATTCGCTTTCTGTTCGCTTTGTTTCGGAAATTCAAGGTTTTGCAAATACGGTATATTTACGGACTGGGATTAAATCTGTCAACAGACTTAAAACAGCCCAAGCGCAACGTAGCTTTGAAGGAGCAGAACCCTTTTTAGATAATTTTAACACAAGTCAAAAGCTGCGAATATTATCCGCAGCAAAAAACAACATCAACATGCAGCTAAACAGCTTTAGCAATCAAAAACAATTATTTTTTGTTCGAGAGAAGGTCATTAACCTGCACCGCTTGTGGCGTGATGATAAATTTGTCAATGCCTATGCTGCCATCATGTTATTTTTTGTCGGTGCACCCCTTGGTGCCATCATTAGAAAAGGCGGATTTGGATTGCCCATTGTTGTGGCACTCGTCATTTTCTTAACCTATCACTTTGCAGGAACGCTATTCAAAAACAGCGCTGAAGATGGAAGCTTACATCCGTTTTTGGGTGCATGGCTAATTTCAATCGTGTTGACGCTTGTTGGTTTAGTAGCCACCGTCCGTGCCAGCAGAGACAAATCTGTATTTGATTTGGAGCGTTTAAAATTAAAGATTAAAATGCCCTTTGTATTGTTAATGAAAAAATTGAACTATGGAAAATAGCATTCGATTGGATAGTGTTGAGGCAGCAATTGAAGACATCAGAAACGGGAAGGTTGTAATCATCGTGGATGACGAAAATCGAGAAAACGAAGGTGATTTTGTTGGCGCTGCTGAAATGGTTACACCTGAAATGATCAACTTTATGGCAAAGGAAGGTCGGGGGCTGATATGTACGCCCATAACAGAACAACGCAGTAAAGAATTGGATCTATATCCGATGGCAAGTAACAACACAGATCCCATGGGAACTGCTTTTACGGTCTCAATCGACCTAAAAGGAGAAGGCGTTACATCTGGTATTTCCGTTACCGACCGGGCAAAAACGGTGCGTAGGCTCATCAATCCAGATGCCAAATCAGAGGATTTTTTAAGACCAGGGCACATATTCCCATTGGCTGCTAAAGAGGGTGGCGTATTGCGTCGTACAGGCCACACAGAGGCAGCAATTGACATGGCGCGTTTGGCTGGTTTCCAACCGGCTGGGGTTATTGTGGAAATCATGAACGAAGATGGCACCATGGCGCGTATGCCCCAACTTCAAAAAATTGCTAAAGCTTTTGACTTAAAATTAATCTCCATTGAAGACTTGGTAAGCTATCGCATGAAACACGACAGTCTTATTGAATTACAAGAGGATTTTGAAATAGAGACCAATCACGGAGGTTTTAGGCTTCGTGCTTATCATCAAAACACCAACAATCAAATACACATAGCGCTTACCCTTGGCAGTTGGGACAAAGACGAAGCCGTGCTCACAAGAGTACACACGCATCAGTTGAACAGTGAATTGGCTAGCATTCTAAATCAAAAGAGTGAAAACACCCTTGACAAAATCTTTAAACGCATTCGGGAAGAAGGAAAAGGTGCTATAATTTTTATCAACCAATTGCAACCTGCCAACAAGCTACTAGAGCAAATCAAGGCGCTTAAGGGAGAAGCTGCGTTGCGTGCACCTAAATTGGATGAAAAGGATTTTGGTATTGGCGCACAAATGATTCACGCCGTAGGCATCAGCAACATCAAATTGTTGTCCAACAGCGATAAAATCAAACGTGTGGGCATGTCTGGCTATGGATTACAGATTGTTTCTTACGAGAATTATTAGAACATACCTCCGCCACTATTTTTTTCATCACTATCGCGTTCTCTACGTGATCTGGCTTGGTATTTATTGCTTCCAAATCGGTAATTAAATCCGAGTTGAATGGTTTGACTCTCCCAATAGAACCTTCCATTTTGAGGGTATGGCAAACGGCCTTCAAATCCAAAACGCATGGTGTTGAAAATATCGTTGTAATTCAAACTTATGTTCCCTTTCCCCTTTAAAATATTCAATCGTGCACCTATATTGACAAAATACATGGGAAGCACATCAAATTGCAATGTTTTGTTGCGCCCACGGTAAAACATAAAGGCGGTAAAACTCAGTTTTTTGGTAGCAGTGAAACTATTAAACATCCTAAAGTTATAGGCCACATTATCGACCGTATTGATGATGGTCTCAATATCATCTTTGGTTGCTGTATCAATGGGCTTACTCAAACGCTCTGCAACTCCCTTCTGGGTTTGCGAAAACAAATCAAAACTACCGTTGATGCTCCACCATTTATAAGGCCTATAATTGGACGATAATTCTAACCCGAATGCTGAAGTATCATCAAAGTTATCGTGTGTAATGATAACCCGACCCGAACCCACGTCTGCTCTATCAACCAAAACCACACGGTTAATTTCTTCACTGATAAACCTGTAAAATACGCCTGTTGTAAAAGAGCCTTTCTTTAGCCTCCGGGTGTAGTTCAACTCAAACGAATTGGTGAATTGAGGGCGTAATTCCTGATTTCCGTACGAAGAAACCAAGGGTGTAGACCACTCTTTAATTGGATTGATTTGTCCCAATCCCGGACGGTCGATACGTCGGCTATAACTCAACTGATAGGATTTTTTCGCTGTCGGTGAATAGGTTACATACATAGAGGGGTACAATTCTGTGTAGTTGTTCTCAAATGGAAAACTGGACAATTGACTTGTACCCGAAACCGTGCTGTTTTCTTTGGCAAGGGCATCAACACGGACACTTTCTGCGCGTAGTCCAAATTGATACGTCAATTTGTCGAGTTTCTTACCATAGGTAGCATAGAGAGAATAAATGTCGCGTGTATAATCAAAATCAATGTCACGGTATGTTATTTGCCGACCGTTCTCATCCCGAAGCAATTGGTCTGAGGAGAACTCGGTTAATGAGTTGAACAACCGCGCTTCTGCACCAAGCTCCAGTTTGCTCTTTTCTGTGAGCGGGTTCACATAGTCCAAGTTGATGGTTGTTCGCACTCTTGTTGGTTTGTTCTGGTCGGTATAGTTTTGCGTTGGGTTTGTGGGATAGACAAATGGAACTGGGCGGTCTTCATCAAACAAATTGTGATCTACTTCTAATTCAATATTGCTGCCCTCTTTAGCAAAGTCATGCTTAAAATTAAAATTGTATTGCGTTGATTCGTTGGTTCCATTAGCATCAAAAATTTGATGTTCGTCTTTTGTAGCATCATTTTCAAAAAACGCTTTTGAAATACCTAGACTTCTATTTTTGGCAGGGTTTAGACTTGTAAAAACAGATAAGGTATTCTTTTCATCCATATAAAAATCCAATCCTACTTTAAAAATCTGAGACGATCTATCTTCATTAAATTCAAACAATTGTCGAGACGTATTATTTGTTCGATTAATATGACCGTTGTTATCATTTTTAGAAAAGTTATTGCTGTAATTTCCATAAAGATTAAACTTTCCGTTGCGGTAATTGAGATTCAAACCACTGTTAAATTTAGGATTTATATCATAACTCCAATTTGCACTTAGCGATCCATTAAAACCAAGCATCTGATTTTTATGTAGCACTATATTTATAATACCACTCATGCCCTCTGGATTGTATTTGGCTGAGGGGTTTGTTATGAGCTCAATGGATTTTATCGCTGAAGAGGGGATTTGCTTGAGCAATTGTGCGGCAGGAATATTGGAGAGTCTTCCGTCTACAAGCACACGCACATTTTCATTCCCACGCAAGCTTATGGCACCATTTTGCGGATCAACACTTACAGAGGGGATGCCTACCATAAGCTCTGAAGCTGTTCCGGCTGCTGCCAAGTCCTTGCCAATGGTGATGACCTTACGGTCAACTTTTTGCTCAATGGTTGATACTTCAGCGATTACTTCCACTTCGTCGAGGGCGGTCAAACTTTCGATTAGACACAATACTCCCGTATCTACCTTATAGATTTGTTTGCCAATGACTACAGGTTTTTCAATGGTTTCAAAGCCAATGTATTGAACGCTAACGATATGCTTCCCTTCAGGAATGCCGTCGATTTTAAACAATCCATTTTCGTCAGTAATGGTACCCATTAGGGTTTTGCGTGCTTCATTCAACAACAAAACATTTACATAGGGTAAAGGCTGATTTAATGCAGCGTCATAAACCTTTCCAGTAAGGGTGCCTGTTTTTTGTTCACTTGATGTATTTGCAAAAGCAAAAGCAATACCAAAAGTGAGGAGTATGAAAATAAATACGCGGGTTAAGCAAGAGTCCATATGTAGGTTTTATCATTTATTTAAATGGGATATTGACATACTAACGAAACTCGGAAGCATTTGTTACATCAAAATTAGAAAAACCAAAGTTTAACTGACATGGCAATAACCATAACAATCATGACGATTTTGATAACGCCCTCCCCTTTCCTAACGGAGTATCGAGATGCAAAAAAAGCACCAGCAGCGTTTCCTAAAGCCAAAGCAATGCCATATTTTAGGTTGATATGTCCGCTCAATATAAAGGTTGCTAGTGCTCCAGTGGTGTAGATTAGGACCAAAGCGACCTTAGTGGCATTGACCCGTACCAAATCTAATTTGTTTACGTAGTTTAAAAACAACATGATGATAAATCCAATACCGGCGTTTATAAAGCCGCCGTAAATACCAATAAAAAAGAAAGCGATCATTGACCATATCAGTGTCTTTCCTGTGGTTTTGGGCTTAAGAAGTTCTGATTTATAGTTGGGTTTAAAAACCATTAAAAGAACAACAGCTATCATGATGATGGCCAAGATTTTATTGAATAAAAGCCCGTCTATTTCAACTGCAATACGTGCACCAATTAGGGCTCCCAAGAAGGCAGTGATGCCCAAATAGATGCTAAAAGGAAAGGAGTTGATGTTTTTACTTCGAAATCCGAGAGTCGCCGAGCTGGCTGAAACGAATATGGCAATGCGGTTGGTTCCGTTAGCTGTAGCAGGTGGTAAACCCAGAAAGATAAGCAAAGGCAATGTTAGCAAAGAGCCGCCACCAGCCATGGTGTTTACAAAGCCGGCAAACAGACCAGCAGCAATTAAAACGAGAATATCAAACGGAAAATCTAACATCAAACAAATGTAGGGATTAGCAAGTTTGAAAATGGGCTTTCAGAAACAAAAAAAGAGGTTATATTTGCAGCCATTGGAGAAATGGCAGAGTGGTCGAATGCGGCAGTCTTGAAAACTGTTGAGGGTCACACCTCCGGGGGTTCGAATCCCTCTTTCTCCGCAAAAAGAAACCCGCAACTTTAGTTGTGGGTTTTTTGATTTCAGTAATGTCGTTGATATTTACAGATAGGAATATATAATAACCTACCTTAGCGCAATGATTAAAAGATCCATAATTTTCTTTAGCGGCTTTTCTCACTTGTTCTATGGAATAATTGCGCTCATACATCCTTTTTATGTTACCGAGTTTGAAAGGTACGGTTTTGGAGATTACAGGGCTTCTATTGCGATTTTTCAGTCTTTGTTGGGAATAGGCCTTCTGCTGGGCTTTTATTATACCAACTTAGGAAAATACGCCGCGTTATTCCTCGCACTACTCATGGGCGCAGCTTTGTGCACGAGGATATACATTGGAGACAATGTATTGCAATCTGCACCTGCTTTATTGTACCTTATTTTAAATTTATATATATTTAAATCACAAAAATCTTAGAAAATGAAAATTTTACAAAAAATTTCGATGGTTACCGTTGCCGCTGTTGTGCTTAATGTATGGCTTTTTAGATTTGGAAAAGCAACCATATACCGTGGAGGAGATGCCACCAACATGACAGAAGAATTTGCAGCTTACGGTCTTAGCGAAACCATGGTCTACCTTGTGGGAGGTCTTAAGATATTAGCAGCTCTTGGTTTATTAATTGGTTTCTTTAACAAAAAAACAATCACTCCTGCAGCCGGACTGATGGCCGTGCTAATGATTGGTGCTATTGCAATGCACTTTAAAATTGGTGACGAAGCAATCAAATTCTTACCTGCTGGTATTATGTTTGCTTTGAGTTCGCTTATCATTATGGTTAATAAGAAACTGGCGTAAACTTAGCTAAAAACAAATTCAGGAACTTGTCCAGTTTTGCCATTTGAGCTAAACTGAACCAGTGAAACTTTTATTACGTAATAAAAAAATGCTTACCCTAGGTAAGCATTTTTTATTTGTAGCATGTAATGGCTATTATTTTTCTTTTCTAGAATATACCCAAAAACCACCAATCTTGCCATTTTCTATATAAATATCAAGAATGTCGTAAGAAGAAGTTTCCTCGCCATCAATGGTTCGTGTTAGCTTGTGACCAGTAATTACCCATTCTCCAGGTTGACCATCAACCTTCATGGAATAAGCAAAATAGGTATTCCACTGTGGGTTTTCAGCATCAAACCAAGCTGCTAATGTGTTTTTATGGGTTTCTACGCCCTCAACAAGTTCTCCAAGAGAGTTGATAATCTTAAAACTACCCAACATTTCCGTTGAATCTATGTTCATTGAGGCTATGGCTTCCAAGTCTCTTGCATTGTGTGCGTCAATATAAGCATCTACTAAGGCAAGGTTTGCAGGGTCGCCATCGTATGCATTTACGCGTTCACCACCAGCGTTTAGATAACCTGGTGCTGCAGCAGGTTCGGTTGTTGTATTTTGGCATGAGGTGATTGCTATGCATGCCAGCATAATAAGTACTATGTTTTTCATGATTGTTAAAATTTTAATTTCCATAAAGAAAGTAAAAAAATCAAAACGCTCGTGCAGCATTCATGATTTAACAATACTTGAATAAACGTGAGATCTAACAGGAATGCACTATAAAACTAACCTCCGTGCGGGGAAACCGACTTATACAAACAACAAGCGGGCAAAGCATTGTAAGCTTCCTCAGTGGCAACGATGCTATCAGCCTCATGTCCCACCGCTGCTATATTTTTAGCTATACTTTTAGTGTTGGTTTTCTTAGCATTATAGATGAGAGTTAGCTGTTGGGTTTCAGCTGTCCAATTGGCATACTTCACTCCTTTAGTACTCAGAGCCGCTTTTTCAATACGCTTCTTGCACATGCCACAGTTACCGCGGACATCTATACTTTCTTTTTGTGTTTGCGCTACTGTAGCAGTAGCAAAAAACAACATGATTAATAATTTAATTTTCATATCACAAATTTAAAGATTAAAACGAAATCCAGCGTAAAGCATCCTGCCAAAGACAGGGGCGTATAGCTGACTGCTATCAAAAGCTGCACCAAACGGATCGTCAGAAGACAAAACAGCATCTGTCTGTTTGACATCAAGTATGTTTTCAGCACCCGCGTATACAGAAAGTTGATTTGAGAATTGACGTGTTAATTGCATGCTTAGCAGAGAAAATCCTGCTGTAAGATCTGAGGGTATAGTAAAAGATGCTACCCGTCGTTGCCTGCCCACACGGTGAAGTGTTGCATCAGCACGCCATTGCTTTCCGTCCGCTAAAACAGATCCATATCCCACAAAAGCAAACCAACGATGCTCAGCTTGCAACGGAACCTGCTTAAGTCCCGATTTATAATCCGTTTTGATGTCAAACGTTTTGTAGGCAAAACGAAGGTCTACACGGTCATTCAAAGAGGTATTCACCGTAAGCTGCATACTTTGGGCGTGGCTTTTGCCATCTAGGTTATAAAAAGAAATCGCACCCGGCGTTTCCCAATCCACCACTACCCTATTGGTGAACTGCGTTCGATAAACATCCAAAATAAAATCAAAAGGCCTATTCATAAACGTGGCTTTCTGAATCCAACTCAGTCCGTAATTCCAAGCGCGCTCCGGCAGCAAGCCGTACATGGGTTCGGTTGGCTGTGCTAAGAATAATTTCCGCTGACTGCCTAAAAACTTTTGGTTTTCAGCAAATATGCTAGCCACACGCCTTCCCTCACCCACCGACAAACGTAAAATAGATTTGTTGTCAAAGAAAGCATGGCGCAAGTGAACACGAGGCGTAACAAAAGTGCCCATTAGATTGTGATGATCAACTCTTGCGCCAATGATCGCATTGAACCCCTCTATGCCATCATAATTGTATTCAAAAAAAGCGCCTAGATTGGTTTCGTTTCTTTTGATCTGTGTGGTTAAAATGGTTTCATCATAAACATCTATCATATGCTGCAATCCTGCCTTAAATTTATGAAGTGTGTTCCCTAAAATAGATTGATAAACCAAATGATGAAAATAACTGGTATAGCTAACGTTATAGTTTTTATTGCCAAAATAAGCCGATTGCTTGTGGCGGCTAATAGCGGATTGAAAACCAATACTTCGGTACGGGATTTCAGGGTCTACATAGCCTGTTTTTAGGTTAAACTCCCATGTATTGGTATCTAGCTCACCACCCCAATACTGACCTTTAAATTTATGCAAGGCTGGCACATAAGACAGTTCACCAATTTGCTTGGTGTCTGTTAATACCTTAAAGCTGGCAAAACCAACCCATCCCTTTTCAGCATCTATGTATTGCAAACGACTCAGTACATTGAGTTGCTCTGAAAGTGGTACATCCAAAAAGCCGTCGTCGTTCATATCGGTAAGCTGCGAGCGTTTATTGGCATGTACAAAAAGGGAAGTTGCCCATTTAGAAGACAAATCGTATTTGCCTTGTAGGTTTAGTTCCGTTCTGCCATTTGCAGAACGAAAACCGTTAATAAATAGAGGTGGCGCTGTTAAAGGTTTCATGAGTTCGGCGTTAATCTGACCTGATATGCTTTCATAACCACTACTTACCGCGCCCGCTCCTTTTGTGATTTGAATGCTCTCTACCCAAGTACCGGGCGTAAAGCTTAGTCCAAAAGTTTGATTGCTACCCCTAAGGTTTGGAATGTTCTCTTGGGTAAATAAAATATATGGACTTGTAAGTCCCAACATTTGAATTTGCTTGGTGCCTGTCAAAGCATCAGCAAAATTGACATCAATAGAGGGATTGGTCTCAAAACTTTCGGATAGATTGCAACAGGCCGCTTTGAGCAATTCAGCACTTCCAATGGTGCTCACATTTCGAGGTGTGAAAACAGCACGTTGCAGTGCTTTTCTGCGTTGTGAAACCGTTACCTCTTTTAAAGCAGCGGCATCATCTGGAATCAAAATTACTTCTATGAGCTTGTCAAAACCGGAAGTTAATTTAATGGTCTTAAAGCCCAAGTAGGAAATTACTAAAACCGTATTTTCTGGGTTGTGGACTAAAGTAAAGTAGCCATCGTTGTTACTCACGATACCAGAAGTTGAATTCTCCCAATACACGCTAGCACCAGCCAATGGGGATTGCATGTTATTTTCTTGGCTATAAACATAACCTGAAACCTGATACTGCGCATGGGCCGCGCCTAAAAAAAACAAAAAAATGGGTACTAAAAAAGATTTAAACATGATATTTAATTTAATGAAACAAACAATTCAAAAGCCTTCTTTGCGGCATCAAATCAAATATTGCGCATAAAA
>OZSS01000830.1_pt1 | contig 14871 bp, 12 predicted proteins | sample 1779911 | NCBI WGS metagenome assembly OZSS01 (sample SAMEA2603589, study PRJEB24840) | metagenome | biome: Water; feature: Photic zone; material: Seawater sample | place: Mediterranean Sea | collected 2013-11-12 | depth 10 m | reverse complement strand
AAACCGCTGCGGTCGATAATTGGCAGAGCAATCCGCATCACTCCCTTGAGGCGCTTTCGATCCATGCCACGACCACCGAAACCCAAAGGCTCGCGGTACAATCCCACACAATCCTTTGGACCAGCATCAGCCAAAGCGATGACGCGGCAGGCGGTGCTATACAAATTTTGAATAAAAATGCGGAAACGCAAGCTAACGGGTTGGTTTTTCAAAATAATTACAAGCCGCATCTTTGCATGGGATGTTTTGGCTCAAATGATTTTAAGATCAGCCGTATAGATGAGGCGGGGAAGCATCAAGACAGCCTGACCCTTGACAGCCAGAGCGGGATTTTATCAAGCCCCACATTGCCGCGCTTTGACGCCATGCTGAATCACGATTATCCGCTCCAGAAGGCCATTTGGCAACGCGTCCCCGTTAACGAAAGCAAATATAATGACCAGCTATGCTTTGATGCTGAGGCAAATCAGTTTCGCGCGCCCAGCGCTGGAACCTATTTCTTTTCAGAAAATGTGTTGCTTGACGTGGAAATGGAACTGTATTTTTGCGACGGTTCGGTTCTGCGATCTTATATCTCCAAAGATCGTGCGGTGCCTGCGCGCTGGTATTCGGTGCGAACTTCATTGCCGGAATTGTTGAAATCAACGGATCAAAGCGAAGAAGATCTTGTTGAAATCGAGCCGCGTTGGAACGAATAAGAGTCCAGTCGTGCGGATTTATCCGATTTTAAAACCTAAGAACCCAGTCGCCCCAGCAAGCAGAGTTGTCCCTGGCTGTGCGCATTGCGCCTGAAGCGCGAGGGTATCACCTTCTTCTAGTTACGCGAGGCTTTGGGTTGAAAGCGTTGCGGATGAGTGGCTTTTAAGATCGGGTAACACGCGCAATGAGGGGGATCTTACCCCCTCAAGCGGGTTTGAAAACCTGAATATGTAAGCGAATCATCAGGGTCTTTGGATCGATTTTGCCGCATGCGTTATTTTTCTACACGGGCTTGACCCGACAGAGAAAAATGAAACTAATGCCATCTTTGATAGTTTTGGATTGTGATGATCACAACGCTTAGGCGCTTTTGTTATAAGGAGTAGCCAAGTTTAAGATTGCAAAAAATTGTAGTTACATCGGCGATGGTTTTAGTTTTGCTTGACCTTATCCCAGCCTTACGGCTTTACAAGGCCCAAGCAATTTTAGGATACCACCAGATGGCAGAAGAGACCGCGCCCCAATTCGCCGAAACAGAACGCGCCAAATCAAAAAAACTTTCAGCGTTGCGGGGTTTATTGCCCTTTCTGTTGCCTTACAAAGCTTTGATGGGCGCAGCATTTCTGGCGCTTATTCTGACCGCAGGCGTGTCGTTAACCCTACCGCTGGCGGTGCGCCGGGTGGTGGATAATTTCGGTATTCCAGACGATTCCACATTGGATAAATATTTTGCGGCGGCGCTTGGCATCGCGGCCCTTTTGGCGTTGGGAACCGCGCTGCGCTATTCCTTGGTCACGCGCCTCGGCGAACGGGTCGTGGCGGATATCCGGCGGGCAGTTTTTGATCGCGTGATCATGATGAGCCCGTCTTTTTTTGATAAAATACTTACCGGAGAGGTTCTGAGCCGCATTACAACCGATACGACCCTAATCCTATCGGTCTTAGGCTCATCGATTTCAATCGCTTTGCGTAATTTACTGATCTTTATCGGGGGCTTGGCGTTGATGTTTCTCACCTCGGTAAAGCTGACGGGGTTGGTGTTGTTGATCGTTCCTGCCGTGGTCATTCCGATTTTAACGCTTGGCCGGCGTGTGCGCCGCTTCAGCAAGCTCAATCAAGATTGGATCGCCGCCAGTTCCGGCACCGCGTCGGAATCGCTTGGCGCCGTACAAACGGTTCAAGCCTTTACCCATGAAGCGCAAACCCAAGCCGATTTCGCCGATGTCACCGAAAAAAGCTATTTGGTTGCCATTCAAAGGGTGAATACGCGCGCGTTGATGACGATGATCGTCATTTTTCTGGTGTTTTCTGGCGTAGTTGGCGTTTTGTGGATTGGAGCCCGCGATGTAAGAAGCGATCTAATCAGCCCCGGCACGTTGATCCAGTTTTTGATTTACGCGATCATGGTGGCCGGATCTGTTGCCGCGCTTTCCGAGATTTGGAGCGAATTGCAGCGCGCCGCTGGCGCAACGGAACGACTTGTCGACCTGCTGTCATCGCAGGATCATGTGTTGGACCCTGTGTCTCCAACGGTGCTTCCGGCTAATACCAAGGGACAATTAAGTTTTCAAAACGTCTCTTTTCGCTATCCAATGCGGCCGGAAACACAGATCTTGAAGCATATCTCGTTTGAGGTGGAACCAGGTGAAACGGTGGCGCTTGTAGGCCCTTCTGGAGCGGGGAAGTCGACCATTATCCAATTGCTGCTACGCTTTTTTGATCCACAAAATGGAGCGATCTTATTTGATGGTATCAACCTTAACGAATTGACTCGCAGCGCGTTTCGCAAGCGTATGGCCGTGGTGCCACAAGACCCTGTTATTTTTGCCTCCTCGGTGCGCGATAATATTCGATTTGGTCGCCTGGATGCTACCGATGAAGAGGTTTTGAAAGCTGCTCAGGCCGCTGCTGCAACCGAGTTCATAAACGAATTACCGCAAGGTTTTGACACTTATGTGGGAGAGCGCGGGGTTTTGCTGTCGGGTGGACAAAAGCAACGGATTGCGATTGCGCGTGCAATTTTGCGCGATGCCCCTGTGCTTTTGCTGGATGAAGCCACCAGCGCGCTGGATGCGGAAAGCGAACGGGCAGTGCAACTGGCAGTGGATGAACTGGCCCGCGACCGTACGACCCTGATTGTGGCGCATCGTTTGGCGACCGTGAAGAAAGCAGACCGCATTCTTGTCTTGGATCAAGGCGGGGTGGTTGCAACCGGCACGCATGACGATCTGGTGGGCCAAGGGGGGCTTTACGCCAGGCTGGCAAAATTGCAATTCACCGATGGGGAGGTGATAGAAACTGCGGTATAAAGCTTATAGTTCTTGAAAAACCAGCCCGCTTCCAGCAAAGTTATCTGGGATAAAAATATAAAAAAAATTGGGAGAATTTTATGGGCTTTGCTTCGATCGAAGACTCACTAGCGCTTGAAAAAGAAATGTCTTGGGAACAAAGAGATGTGGCCAAAACGCTCTTTGGGCTGTTGAGCGAAACCGCCGATAAATTTCCCGAGCGCCCGGCGATCAGCTATCAGTTGCTTTCGGGTCCGCAGGATAAAGCGGAAACTCTGAACTGGCGCAGCTTGCAGCAGAAAACCGCGCAGGCGGCGAATATGTTCTGGGCCTTGGGTGTTGGGCCTGAAGATGTCGTCGCCTTTGTTTTGCCCAATTGTAACGAAACCGCCCTCACTATTTTGGGCGGAGCCGTGGCAGGGGTGGTAAACCCAATCAACCCCTTGCTGAACGTGGATCAAATTTCTTCAATTTTGCGCGAAACCAATGCCAAACTTGTGGTGACCCTAAAGGCGTTTCCCAAAACCGATGTTGGGCAAAAAACAGCCGCGGCTGTTGCGCAGGCGCCGAATGTGAAAACGGTATTAGAAGTTGATCTCAACCGTTATCTGACGCCTCCTAAAAAATGGTTGGTGCCGTTGCTACGGCCAAAAAACCCCGTCTCGCATAATGCTGAGGTGATGGATTTCAACGAAAAGCTATCACAGCAAGCCACAAACTTGAATTTCGAAGATATTCAAAAAGACCGTGTGGCGGCGCTGTTCCATACGGGTGGCACCACAGGCATGCCCAAAGTGGCGCAGCATACCTATTCGGGGATGATTTATAACGGCTGGCTCGGAGGGACACTACTCTTTGATGAATATGATAATGTTATGTGCCCATTGCCATTGTTTCATGTTCTAGCCTGCAATGTTATTTTAATGTCGATGATGTCATCCGGCGGACATGTCATTTTTCCAACCCCAGCAGGGTATCGCGGTGAGGGCGTATTTGATAATTTTTGGAAGTTGATCGAGCGTTGGAAGGTGACCTTTATTGTTGGGGTGCCGACGGCAATTTCTGCTCTTATGCAACGCCCTGTCGATGCTGATATCAGCTCTGTAAAAAGCTCTTTTTCAGGGTCCGCGCCTTTGCCAATTGAGTTATACAAGCGGTTTGAAGAGGCCAGAGGTGTAAATATCGTAGAGGGATATGGCCTGACCGAAGCAACGTGTTTAGTGTCATTCAATCCGATCGACGGAACCAAAAAAATTGGTTCTGTCGGCGTTCGGTTGCCATATTGCTTGATTAAAGTCGTAAAAAAAGATGAAGATGTGTTGGTCGAATGTGCGGCCAATGAAATTGGTGAAATTTGCGTTTCCAACCCCGGAGTGTGGCCTGGCAATACCTATACCGAAGCGGCCAAGAACGTAGATCTTTATTACGAAGATAAGTTTTTAAGAACCGGTGATCTGGGTCGCTTGGATGAGGATGGATATCTTTGGATTACAGGCCGCGCCAAAGATTTGATCATACGTGGGGGTCATAATATAGATCCTGCTCAAATTGAAGAAGCGCTTTTGGGCCATGCCAGTGTTGCCTTTGCAGGAGCGATTGGACAACCTGATGTGCATTCAGGGGAATTGCCCTGCGTTTATGTTGAATTGGTGGCCGATGGTGAGGTGACGCCCGATGAATTAAAGGCATTTTGTGAAGAGCATGTGCCAGAGCGGGCCGCGCATCCAAAATATGTTGAGATTTTGGACGAGCTTCCAAAAACGGCGGTGGGCAAAGTCTTTAAACCTGATCTGCGCAAGCGCGCGACCACACGGATCTTTAACGAAGCGTTGAGTGACGCTGGCCTACAGGCTTCAGTCGTTGAGGTGCGCGATGATAAGCAACTTGGATTGATCGCATGCGTTTCCAGCGAGGCCAGCGATAGCGAGATTACGGCTGTGCTGGGCGGCTTTGCGAATACGTGGCGCCGCGCATAAAGCCGCGGGCAGCGCCGAATTGCTTTTGGAATGTGCTCTTAGAGCGCTTGATAAAAACGCGTTGCGTCTGAGCTGGTTATGCAAATGGTAGCGGATAGGGGGGCTTTGTAATGTCAGAAGAACACCGTCCGTCCGTTGCGATTCTTGGCTCAGGTCCAAATGTGATAGCGGCAAGAGACTGGCCAGAACGCCCGTTTGATAAGCTTGTGGTGATCAACAACGCATGGCAAGTGCGCCCGGATTGGGATGACCTGGTTTTTCCATATGATTTTCCGCCCGAGCGGCAGCCGACAAGTTTAAAGTCTCGGCAACGCTTGATTGGTGAGGCTGAGTTTGTTCCCGTACAAAATCAATATGGTGGGTTTGTCTATGCGGGTGCAACCATGGCATTCACCACCGCCTATTGGGTTTTGGGGCATTACAACCCGCGGGAAATCGCTTTTTTGGGATGCGATATGTCTTATCCTAAAAGCAGCAAAACGCATTTCTATGGCACCGGCACGGCCGATCCTTTGCGCGAGGATATCACGCTGATTTCGCTTGAGGCAAAAGCTGCGCGGCTTTATGCGCTTGCGCTTGCGCAGGGTTGCGAAATCACCAATCTGTCACAAGAGACCAGCCGCTTGATCGCGCCCCGGCGCAGCCTGTTAGAACCGCGTCCGGAACCCTTTGAGATTGATAAGGTGCAAAAAGCCCATGCGCTCGCCCGCGAGCAAGAGCTGGCCTATTATGTTGCGTCAGGGCGTTATTGGGAAGAGTTAGAACGCTTTGATATAGAGCAGATAAAACGCCTTGATGCGCTTTGGAGCAATGTGGTCATAGAACCCAAAGAGGCCGCCGCGCTTATGCGCGGTTATTGACTCTGATAGGCATTGGGCAAGGGGCTCATTTCCAGATGCAGCTTGGTACCGGTATAGGGGTGCGCCCGCGCCAGCGCTTCATTCACCTCGATCCCCAAGCCAGATTGGGGTGGCGCTGCAATATATCCGTTTTCCACAGTGATGCCGGATGCAATCAAGTTTTTATGAAACTCGGTTTCGATCGTTTCGGCGATCAAGAAATTTGGAATGGAAACGCCCAAATGAATATTTGCGGCCCATTCAATCGGACCTGCATAAAGATGGGGCGCGACCTGAGCGTTGAAGGTTTCGGCGATAGCTGCCATTTTTTTCATTTCCCAAATACCCCCGGCGCGCCCTAATGCCGGCTGCATGATGGTAGCGCCTGCGGTTCTGAGCAGGGTGGCAAATTCGGCTTTCGTGGTCAGCCTCTCTCCGGTTGCGATGGGTATGCGCAGCGCCGCCGCAACTTTCGCAAATTCAAGCAGATTGTCGGGTGGAATAGGCTCTTCAAACCACATGGGTGAAAACCTTTCCAGGGCCTTTCCCAGTTGAATTGCCCCCGCAGTGGAAAATTGACCATGCGTTCCAAACAGCAAATCTGCTTTATCCCCGACAGCGGCACGAATTTTTTCACAAAACGCAACAGACCGGGAGATGTCAGATTGTGAAGGCATGTGGCCCCCAAATTGGGTATAGGGGCCGGCCGGATCAAATTTAACAGCGGTATAACCGCGATTTACCAAGGCCGCGGCGCTTTCGGCGGCCATATCGGCATCGCTCCAAAAGGCATCCTCTGGGTGGTGTTGTAACGGGTAAAGATAGCTATAAGCGCGCAGTTTTTCGTTGACCATGCCCCCCAATAAGGCCCAGACGGGGCGGTCACGTTGTTTGCCTAAAATATCCCAACAGGCGATTTCCAAACCCGAAAATGCCCCCATGACAGTTAGATCGGGGCGTTGGGTAAAGCCTGAAGAATAGGTTGTTCGAAACAAAGCCTCAATGTTTTCGGGGTTCTGATTGAAAAAGTGCCGGTCAAAAACATCTTGAATGACCGCCTGCATCGCGTTCGGGCCCACGCTTGAGGCATAGGCTTCCCCCCAACCGATCAGGCCCGTATCAGTGGTGAGCTTGATCAAAATCCAATAGCGCCCCCCCCATCCGGGGGCTGGCGGCGCCGTGACGATAATATCAAGGTCGGTCAGCTTCATCCTCAGCCCTCAATATCAAAGACAATCACATTTCGCCGCGCTGCGCCGGTTTTGGTGTCAGCGATGGCCTCATTGATCTGCTCAAAGCGAAAACGCCCAGAGATCAATTCGTCCAGCTTTAAACGGCCTTGATGGTATAAATCGACCATCCACGGGATGTCACGACGGATCACCACATTGCCCATTTTTGAGCCGATCATGCCTTGGTTGACAGCCGCCATCTTGACCGGTTCAAAGGTTGAGCTATCGCCATTTTGTGGCATACCAACCATGATCACTTTGCCGCCATAGGCAAGATAACGGGCCGCCGTGTCATAAACTGCTCCGATGCCCACAGTCACAAAGACCGCATCGACGCCCCGTCCAAGCGCCTTTTTAACGCTTTGCCAGGGCTTTGCCTCGCTGGCCAACACCACATCAGTTGCACCAAATTCACGCGCGATGTCTAATTTTTCAGGGTTCATATCAACAGCAACGATGCGGCGTGCACCAGCCAGTTTCGCCCCTTGAATCGCATTCAGGCCAACCCCGCCTGCGCCAATGATCACGGCGTCTTGGCCGGGGCGTAACTGCGCCGCATTGACCACCGCGCCAATTCCGGTGATCACTCCACAACTTAATAACGCGGCCACATCAAACCCTAAATTATCTGCAACTTTTACGGCTTGGCTTTGATCTATAACAACTTTTTCAGCAAATGCGCCGCAGGCCATGCCTTGATGCAGCTTGCCGCCCGTGGCTGTTTTGATCGGGCCATAATCGCCATCATAGCGGGTTTCGCAAACTGTGGGCGCTCCGGTGCTGCAATTTCCACAATGCCCGCAGGCTCGGATCAGCGTTACGACCACATGATCGCCAATTACAAAGCCTGATATGCCATCACCCAAACCCGAAACAATGCCCGCCGCTTCATGCCCATAGACCGCGGGCAGCGTCCCGCCCCAAGCTCCGTCAATATATGAGATATCGGAATGACAGATTGCCACAGCACCCAATGTAACTTCTATTTCGCCCTTTATGGGAGTACGCAGTTCAATCGTTTCGATTTTTAAATCGGTTCCGAATTCATGGCAAATAGCGGCATTGACCAATGGCATTGAAATCTCCTCTTTGGTCGCAGTGTGTCAAGCTTTCTCGAAGGTGCAAGGCAGAATGTCCTTTTTTATTCGCCGGCAGTATTGGGTACAACAGGTTGCGCGCTTCGGCGTAGAAAGATAATTAGGCACAGACCAATTAAAACCGCCGAGCAGATAAACGGAGCCCCAGGGAAATAGAACGGCGCCGTGGGGGCGGTAAAGACCGAAAAAACGAATGTCATGGTCAAAGGCGTGATCACCATTGAAATAGAATGCAAGCTGCCCAAAACGCCTTGAAGCGTGCCTTGCGTATCATTTGGCGTTGCTTGAGACATAATGGATTGCAGAGCAGGCTGGCCGATTACCCCAAGCGATGCAACGGGGATCAAAAACAGCAATAAAATACCATTGGTTACCAAAGCCAGCATAATCATCGCCAAAAGTTCAAAGCAAAACCCTATGATCACCGTTTTTGTCTCGCCAAATCTTGCAATGGCGGGGCGTACCAGCCCGCCTTGAACGATCGCAAAAAACACGCCGTAGATCGTTAGGGAAACGCCGATCATGCCGGGCGACCAGTCAAACCGCTCGACGGTAAAAAACGGCCATATGGCCGCATAAACCGAGGTGGCAATGCCGTAAAGAAGAGTGACCGTTAAGAACATCCGTAAGCCCGGAAAACCCGCGACGGTTTTCAAAGCCCCAAATGGGTTGGCCCGGCGCCAATTAAAATTGCTGCGTATATTATCCGTCACGCTTTCGGGTAGGATGATAATCCCCATCACCGCGTTCAAGGCGGCCAAAGCCGCCGCGGCAAAAAATGGCGCGCGCGGCCCCCATTCGCCCAAGAAGCCGCCCAAAACCGGACCCAGCACGAAGCCCATCCCAAACCCCGCGCCCAGCAGGCCAAACCGTGCTGCTTTTTCAGAGGGCTTTGAAATATCTGCCATATATGCCGAGGCCGTGGGCTGCGTGGCGGATGTGATTCCCCCGATAATGCGGGCTACAAATAACAGCCAAATGGTTTGTGCAAAGCCCATGGCCAGATAATAAAACGCCATCACCACAAGCGAGACCAGTAAAATTGGCTTGCGGCCGATCCGATCCGATAAAGAGCCCAAAATGGGCCCGAAAACAAATTGCATAGCGGCATAAATTGATGCCAGAAGCCCCCCCCCCCATATCGCTGCCTCTGCAAGGCTGGCGCCGGGAAGAACATCGGTGAGAAGGGCTGGTGTGACGGGGATAATAATGCCAATGCCCATTGAATCGAGCACCACGGTCATCACCAGAAATACGATCGTCAGGCGGGTGACCTTTACGCTGCTTGCGGGGGTTTCATTCATGCCTTGACGCTTTTGCTAAACCCGCGCTGCGCGTTTTTTTTATGCGCTGCGATGTGAGGGCATCTCTTTTTCTATTCACGCGGTTTAACGCGTGTTGCACCAATGGGCCTTCTGCGCCTTCTGGGCCGTGTTGAGTGGCAAGCGACGCTTGTGTCATTAGGTTAATTATCGGTTGCATAGCCAACATCTTGCAAAAACTGGAGCAGAATTTTGGCATAAAGCTCAGGCTGCTCGACGCAGGGAAGATGGCCTGCTTTTTTGATCAGCTGAAATTGCGCGCCGGGGATTAAATTAATCGTTTCGCGCACCAAATCAGGCGGCGTAGAGCCATCTTCGTTGCCCGCTATGCCAAGACAGGGCAATCGCAACCCAGAGGTGGGGTCCAAAAAATCGCTGCCCGCAATCGCCGCGCTGCATCCTATATAGCCCTCACGGGGCTGGCGGATCAGCATATTACGCCATAAATCCAATTGCGCTGTTGCGCGAAAACCGGCGCTGAACCAGCGCTCCATAATGGCGCTTTCAAGGGCTTCAATCCCGCCTTGCTCAACCGCTTTTATACGGTCGTGCCACAGCTGCGATGTTCCGATTTTCGCACCTGTATTCGATAACACCAAAGCATGCACCAGATCCAAACGCTTGGCGGCCAATCCCTGTGCGATCATACCGCCGATTGACAGCCCTATAAAAACGCAATTTGAAACGTTTAAATGGTCTAACAGAGCTTCTGCATCGCGGATCAACGCGCCCATACTATAGAGGCCAGAGGGGCATTCGGACAGCCCGTGGCCGCGCTTGTCATATCGGATAATCCTAAAATCTTTCGGAAGATAAGGCAGAATAGGATCCCAAAGCCGCAAATCTGTGCCCAGCGAATTTGAAAAGACCAAAGCGGGCCCGTTTGGATCACCATCTTCGCGGTAATGCAGTTTTATATGTGTGAGATCCGCATAACGCATCCAAAATCTCTCCCCTTGCGCTCGCTTTTTCTTTTTAAGCGCTTGCATTATGGGCTAACATTCCTGATTGGATCATTCAATATCTGCAGCGCGCTGCAGCGGGTTTTTACCTTGCTTAGCGACTGGGCGCGTGGCGCAGGGCGTTTTGGAACATTTCCGTATCGACATTGCCCCCTGAGGCCACGGCAATCACGGGGTGCTGCGCGCGTTCAGGGGCGTTGAATAATGCCGCTGCCAAGGCAACTGCCCCGCCCGGCTCGAGAACAATTTTCAAGCGCGCATAGGCCAACGCCATCGCTTCGCGCGCCTGTTGCTCAGAAACAACAAGCCCTCGGCTGCAATATCGCTGCAAAATTGGAAATGTAAGATCGCCCGGTGTCGGGGTTACAATGGCATCACATATACCGCGTGCTTGCGGCGCATTATGCTGATGCGTGCCAGTTGCCAATGAGCGCGCGGTATCATCAAAACCTTCGGGCTCTACGGGAAAGACCTGCATCTGCGGCGCGGCATCGGCCAGCGCAATCGCGATGCCGCTGGTCAGCCCGCCACCGCCACAACACACAAGAACATCGGCGCGCTCTATGTTTAAAGCGGCGCATTGATCGGCAATTTCCAGCCCGGCCGTGCCCTGGCCCGCGATGACCTGCGGCTCATCATAAGGTTTGATCAAGGTCAACCCACTTTGGTCAGCCAAGGTTGCGCCAATCGCTTCGCGGCTTTCCTTATGCCGATCGTAAAGCTGGACTTCAGCACCTAAGGCTTTGGTATTGTTTATCTTAATTCGTGGCGCATCCTCGGGCATTATGATCAAGGCGGAAGTATCGTGCTGTTTCGCGGCGAGGGCCACGCCTTGCGCGTGGTTGCCCGAAGAAAACGCCAACACGCCTTTGCGCCGCTGGGCTTCGCTTAAAGCCGAAATGGCCGCAAACGCGCCCCGATATTTGAAGCTGCCAGTATGCTGTAAACATTCAGCTTTTACCCAGATGGGGCGGCCTGCGATCACATCTAAAAAGGGCGAGTTGAGCAATGGCGTTTCCCGCGAACGGCCGCGTAGGCGCCCCGCGGCAGCTTTGATAAGATCAAGGTCCATTTTCTATTAACGTGCTCCATTTGTGCAACGCGTCAAGCGCTTGGGGTTCATCTAAAAAGGGAATATGCCCTCGGTGCGGGACTTTAGCCAAAATCATATCGGGCCGATATGCCTGCATTTTTTCTACCGATGCGGCGCTTAGAAGGTCTGAATTTACACCATGAATTAAGGCCAAAGGCAGACCGTCCAAAGCCTTAAACAGAGGCCAAAGGTCAGGATTGGGCAATGCGACTTGTTGCTCAATCACTGCATTGCGCAGTTTTGCATCATAGCGAAGGTCTAACCCAAGCGGGGTTTCTAAGTAGAGATTAGCCGCTTCGGCGCGCCAGCGTTCTTTGGGCACATAAGCAAATCCTGGGCTATGGGCTGCGCGCATCCGGGCTGCCTCTTCCAGCGTTTTTGCGGCGGGAGGGCGACCCAAATAGGCAAAAATATCGTCCAAGCCAGTTGACTGCAATTCTGGTCCAATATCGTTGAGCGCCACGGCGCTGAGGCGATTTTTGGCGATATGGGCAAGAAACATCGCATTAATGCCACCCCGTGATGTTCCCAGAATTGCGGTTTTTTCAATATTCAAATGGTCGAGAAGTTCAAGCGCATCCGCAGCTTCGCGCGGCACCATGTAAGTTTTGTAATCTGCCGCCCAATCTGAACGGCCTCGACCTCGATAATCAAGCTTAATCAGCCGGAACATCGACAGATGCGGGCTGACAAAATCAAAATCATCCAGATTGCGCGTCAGGCCGGACAGGCAAAGTAAAGGCGGACCATGGCCGGTATCGGTATAAAAAAGCGACAGACCATCTGAGCTGGTGAAACGTGGCATCAGCTTTGCGCCAGTTTTGGCAAAGAATGCAGTGTATTCAGCTTATGCTTTGGCGTGTGAGGAAGCCGATCAAGCGGAATATTGTTTCGATTGACCCAGGCCGTTTCAAACCCGTATCCGGTGGCGCCCGCAGCATCCCAGCCATTTGCCGAGACAAATAAAACCTCTTGTGGGCCGCAGTTGAAATGTTGCCCAACAAGATCGTAGACGCGGCTGTTTGGTTTGAAAACGCCAACGCGTTCAACCGATAAAATAGCGTCGAGATATCCGACCAATCCTGCAGAAGCCACGGCTGCGTCGAGCATAGCGGGGGATCCATTTGATAGAATGGCCGTTTTCATCCCCATTTCCTTCAGACGGCGCAGCATATCGGGCACTTCGTCATAGGCTTGTAATTCCCAGTAAAGCTGCAAAAGCCGTTCGCGTCGCGCATCATTTTTATCAAGCGATAGCGCTTCGAGGGCAAAATCAAGCCCATCTTGCGTGACCTGCCAAAAATCACAATGCTCGTGTGTGATTGCTCTTAGCCAAGTGTATTGCAGCTGTTTGTCGCGCCAGATTTCCGCAAGCTTTTGCCATTGATTTGCTAAGGCGAAGTCATTGCCTTCTTGCGCTGCAAGCCGGGCGGCGGCAGCCACGTCAAATAAAGTGCCATAGGCATCGAAAACACAGGTTGTGATGGACATAATCGGATCCTTATATTCGCAACAAACTGGCACGCACGGCGCGGTCTGAAAAGCCCAAAACCTATTTCAGTTTGATCTTTATAACCGGCTTGATAATCGGCGCAGCACTTCGTTGCTTAGAAGAGCATCGCCGGCAAGAGGGAGGGGGCAGCGTTTTTGCTATTTAATTTCCAACAGTATCGCGCCGCGCCGGCCACCGCGCTCAACATGCTGATGCGCCGATGCACATTCTTCCAAAGGGTAAATCTGATCGATTTGAGGCAGTAAATCCCTTGCGGTTAAGGCTTTATGCAGGCTGTCTATCGCGTTTTGACGATCGGTTTCATTCAGAATGTAGATTAGGGCGATATCGATTTTTAGCGCTTTGAATAAAAATTGCCCAAAGGGCAAGCTGGGGTTCATATCCAGCGCAGATCCATAAACAGAGATGACGCCTTCAGGCCGCATTACATCGGCCAAAAGCGGTGCATTCAGCCCGAATTCAAGCTCTACGGCGCGATCAACGCCGGCGCTGCATAACGCTTTGATGTCTTGCCCAAGATCGGGGGCTTTATAATCAAACACATGATCTGCGCCGGCGGCCAAAACGCGTTCAAAATGCGGCGGTGAAGCCGTTGCGATAACCTGCGCGCCGCCGGCTTTCGCCAGTTGAACGGCAAGATGTCCAACCGTGCCGCCTGCACCGGAAATCAACAAGGTTTTTCCAGATATAGCGCCGCCGCCAAGCACGCAATGCGCCGCGGTAAGGCCAGGAATTCCTAAGACTGCGCCGGTTTGCAAACTCAGCCCTTCGGGCAGGGCCACTGCCTGAGTTGCCGGAAGCGTGATATAGTCAGCCGCGGTGCCATGGGCCCGCGCCCATTGCCCGTTCCAAATCCAAACCCGTTCTCCCAACCGCTTTTTGCTGACGCCTGCGCCGAGATCGGTGATGATACCCGCGCCGTCAGAATGCGGCGTGATCAGATCGAAGGCGGGTTTCACCACCCCTGGTCTGGCGCCGGCACGGGCTTTCACATCTGAAGGATTGACACCCGAATAAGCCAATTTGACCCGCACTTCCCCTTCTGCGGGCTGGGTGGGTTCCAAAGTTTTCAGCGCAAGAACATCGCTCGCAGGCCCGAACCTGTTATAGACCATTGCACGCATAACAGCTCTTTTATGGTTTGAGTGTGGTTTTCTTGCGCAAACGTATCACCACATCGACCGAAACGATTTCAGCGCCATCAGGTGAATTTGGCAATTGGGCGATTTGCAGCTGCTCTGCCGGGGCATCGGATAAGGTTGCCGTGTCTTCCCAAAAGAAATGCGGGTGTTCATGGGTGTTTGTATCGAAGTAGCTTTTTGATCCGTCCACCGTGATTTCTTGCATCAAGCCCGCATCGCAAAACGCGCCAAGCGTATTGTAAACCGTTGCAAGGGATACTTTGTCGCCCGCATCTTTCACCCGCTCAAACAAACTTTCGGCAGTCACATGCCGGTGGCCGCCATCCCCCACGAGCACATCCGCAAGCGCCATACGCTGCCGAGTTGGTCTCAACCCTGCGGAGGCGAGCCATCTGCTGGCCCTGTTATGAGAAGTTGATGTCATCGCGTTACCTGATCGTTGAAGCAGTATATGTTGCTTCTGCTCCGAAGTTCAATGTTTTTAATTTTGCGCGGCGCGATGTTTGGCGCCAAGACTTGCAAGCCGGTTTGTCGCAATGCTACACAGGTCTCAAAATAACAAAAATATTGAGGGTCAGTATGGCGAATTTTCCAACCCAGTTTGATCGTGATGATCTGCTGAAATGTGCGCGGGGCGAGTTGTTTGGCGAAGGCAACGCGCAATTGCCTGAGCCTCCCATGTTGATGATGGATCGGATTACCGATATC
>OZSS01000829.1_pt1 | contig 14871 bp, 11 predicted proteins | sample 1779911 | NCBI WGS metagenome assembly OZSS01 (sample SAMEA2603589, study PRJEB24840) | metagenome | biome: Water; feature: Photic zone; material: Seawater sample | place: Mediterranean Sea | collected 2013-11-12 | depth 10 m | reverse complement strand
ACTCTATTCTCAGTGCGGATATTTCCGCTGACCAGTCTTTGGTCGCAATCGGAGGGACCAACAAGTTGATCAAGGTTTTCGATCTGGCTACCAATGAAATTCTTTACAAAATCAAAAAACACTCTGAGTGGGTCACCCAGGTTGCTTTCTCGCCCGACGGTATTCTTTTGGCAACTGCTGACCGAAACGGGGGCCTTTTCGTTTGGGAGGCAGGAACAGGCAATCCTTTTTACACCCTGGATGGGCACAAGCAGGAAATAACCAGTCTTAGTTGGCGTGGAGACGGCAATGTTCTGCTCTCCGCATCCGAAGAAGGTGCCGTCCGGACCTGGGAAATGATTAACGGAAAACAAGTTCGCACCTGGAATGCACATAGCGGAGGTACACTCTCAGCCCATTACGCTCAGAACGGAAATATTGTCACAGCAGGAAGGGATAAAACCGTAAAGTTTTGGGACGGAAACGGAAAAGCCCTGCGTACGATTTCAGGATTTGCAGATATTGTAATGGAAACAAGACTTTCCCATGACGGCTCCAAAATTATCGCAGGTGACTGGACTGGTAAAGTCGGCGTGTGGAATTCCGCCGATGGAAAGCATTTGGGCGATCTCAATGCCAATCCCCCTACCCTGGAGACGAGAATTACGCTGGCGACTCAGCAACTCAACCAAGACCAAGCCTCCCTGGCTAAAGCACAAAGCCTACTCGTCCCTTTTCAGAAGAAAGTCGATGAAGTTACTAAACAAGTAACCGCGAACAGATCTGCCCTTCAGGTTGCCGAGAAAGCTTTGCAAGATGCGGTCTCTGCCGCCCAACAAGCCAAGACGGCTCTTGATCAGGCAATCGCGGATCTGGCCAATAAAACCAAAATTCAAAGCGAAAAATCAGCACTCCATGAAGCGGTGAAGAAAGAATTAGCTGCCAATCAACAGGCTCACACCGCTCAATCCGGAGATTTTAACAAATGGAAGCAACGGGCCAACGATCGTTCCACTCAACTCAGCCAGATCAAAGAATCCTACCGAAAAGCAAACGAGACACAGTCTCAGAACCAGGATGATGCTTCCTACACAGACGCGGTCAATAAGGCTAAATTGGCAATGGAAGCGATGGAGAAATCATACCTCCATGCCAGCACCCTTACAGCAAAGCACAAAGCAGAAATGGATAAGCATGCGGCCCTAAACAACACTCTTCAGCAAGCAGTCCAGGAAGCCGCCAAGATTTTGGAAGAAGCTCAAAAATCCGTAACAGCTTCCGTCGAAAATAAAGCCAAAAGGGAAGAATCCTTGAAGCAGAGTCAAGCCAATCAGGCTTCCGCAATCAAGAAACGAGATCAGTCTAAAAACAATCTTTCAAATTCAGAAAAACTCTTGGCCCAAGCCAAAGAGGAAATCAAAAAACCTGCAACTGAAGTTTCCCAGGCAGAAGCAACCGTGAAATCCTCCCAGAATTACTTGTCTAAATGGAAAGCCGAATCCATCAATTTCACGCGACATCAGGAAATCTTAACACTCAATTCTCTGGAGGATGACCTCGGTTCACTTGATGAATTATTGGAAGAGTCTAAGAATCTCTTTTCTTCTGCTCAACAAGCCGTGGATAACGCCGCGGCCACCTTAGCTGCCTTGCCCCAGAAAATCTCCGAACATCAGCAGGTTATTGCTCAAAAGCAATCATTCGTTCAATCCGAGAACTCAAAGCTTGAACAAATTTCCCTAGCAAAGAATCAGAAAGTTTCCTTTATTCAACAGGTCGATCAAATCCAAAAGCAAAACGCGTCTCAGACGAAATCAGATCCACAAAATGAAGCCCTCCGGCAGGCTGGGGCAAAACTTTCGGAGGCCCTGGCCCTTCTCCAAAAAGATTTACAATCTGCCGATGCAAAACTTCTTTCCAAGCAACAGGAATTAGTGTTGGCAAAAACTGCTGTCACCACCGCCGAGGCTGAACTTGCCGAGATAATGAAAATGCGTGAAAGTGCTCCCAAAGTATTGGAAGAGAAGGAAAAGTCTCTACTGGATGCCCAAAACCAACTGAAAGTAAGGGAACAGGAATTTACCGAATTTAAAATGAAGGTCGATTTGCAGAAATCAAAAACGGAGGCCCTCCTTCAGCAATACCTCGAGGCATTACCCAAATAACCTTCTTCCCACGCAATCAGTTTTCTTCTTTCCCTCACCAGGAAACTTGACTTTTGGTATCTTGTTGGAACTAATATAGTTGTGACTGTTTTTATCACATTGCGAAGTTTTTATCCCAAATTGGTATTCCTTTTTCTTAGTTGCCTCATCAGTTCAGTGGCGGAAGAAACAAATTCCACGAGTTTGTCCGAGCTTGAACTGGCCAAAAGAGATGCCAAAGACTTCAAAAATTTGGCTACCCTTATCAAACCATCCGTTGTGGTCATCGAAAGTGTTGACCGTAACGGATATGAAGGAGGCCGAGGTACCGGGTTTGTGGTACGGGCAGATGGAGTGATTGCCACCAACTTTCATGTTATCGGAGAACACCGTGATTTTTCAGTACGTCTTTCTGATGGTCGTACTTTTCGCCCACATTCGATCCTTGCGATCGATCGAGATCGTGATCTCGCCCTTATCAAGATTGAAGCAAAAGAATTACCGGTTCTTCAACTGGGTAACTCGCAGGATTTAATTCCCGGACAGGCCGTTTTATCGATCGGTAATCCTCTTGGGTATGAACACTCTGTAAGCCGTGGAGTGATTGCCGCAATCCGAGAACTGGAATTTGGAGACGGTAGACCGATGGTCCAGGTGGCCATACCCATTGAACCTGGTAGCAGTGGAAGCCCGGCTCTTGATTTAAATGGTAATGTAATTGCCATTCTTTCCATAAAATCCGGGGGAGCGATGGGGTTTGGGGTTCCAGTTAATGAATTAAAAAGGCTTCTCGGGGAGCTAGCCCCCATCCCGATTAAAAATTGGCTAACCATTGGTGCTTTGGATGAATTGGAATGGAAGGCGATGATGAATGGCTCATGGAAGCAAAGAGCAGGAATTATTTCCGCCGTCGGATTAGGGAATGGGTTTGGTGGCAGAATGCTATGTCTTAATCAGACGAAATTTCCAAAGCTTCCTTATGAAATAGAAGTCGAAGTGAAACTGGAAAATGAAAGCGGTGCTGCCGGGCTGGTCTTTCATTCGGACGGCAAGGATAGGCACTATGGCTTCTACCCAACCAACGGCTCCCTCCGTCTGACGCGTTTTGAAGGTCCCAATGTCTTTTCATGGACGATTCTGCAAACAATTCCATCGGAGGCATACCGGCTCAACGAGTGGAACCGCTTACGGGTCAGGCTTGAAGAAAATGGGCGTATGATCTGTTCGGTCAACGACGAGGTGGTTATTGACCTAGTGGACCGGGGGTTGGAGAGCGGACAGGTCGGGCTCTGTAAATTCCGTGAACCTACCGCGAGATTCCGCTTTTTCAGGGTATCCAAAAGGTTTCCTAAATCTAAAGTTACACCCGCATTTACCAATCAGGTGCGTAAACTGGTTAGGCCACTCCTGCATCGGGATTTCCTTGAAACCTCTGAAATCGACGAGCTTGTTAATATGGGCAACCCAACTCCACAGGCTCTTCGTGATCATGCCATGGATCTTGAAAAAAAAGCTAAGGAAATAAAACGGTTAGCGGGAGAAGTCCGCGAACGCTTGGTCATCCAAGAACTTGCCAAAAGTTTGCGAATTGAAGAACGAGGCTCGGTTGACCTCCTACGCTCCGCCCTCCTGATCGCTCGGTTGGACAACGAAAATTTCGATTTGGATTCCTATCTTGAAAAAGCCGACCTCCTTGCCACTAAGATTGAGAAGTCCTTTAGCAAGTCTTCCACCCGAGAGGAAAAACTCCTAATTTTGGTCAAGCAGTTGTTTGGCGAAATGGGATTCCATGGAAGTACGCTTGATTATCATCATCGTTCAAATAGTTACATGAACGAAGTGATTGATGATCGCGAAGGTCTTCCCATTACTCTTTCTATTTTACTGATTGAATTAGCCAACCGTCTCGACCTGCCCGTTTCCGGGTTGGGTCTACCCGGTCATTTCATGGCGATTTACAAAGAAGATCCTCCCGGGGAAAAATCAGGTAAACGAAAATCAAGAGAACTCCTAATCGATTCATTTGGTGGGAAAATTGTCAGCCGGGAAGAAGCCAGTCGAATTACCGGAGTTACACTCGATGAGGAAGATTTCGAACCTGTTTCGAACCGTGACATCATTACCCGTATGCTTCGCAACCTGATCCAATCCGCCGAACGGGAAGAAGATTCCGTGGCCCGTTTAAGGTATGTCGATGCAATCATCGCAATAGATCCAAACGATCGATACACCAGGGCTATGCGGGCCATGATTCATTACGGGGAAGGACGCTTTACCGATGCCCTTATCGATATTGATTTCCTGATTGAGAAAAATCCGGACGCTCCTGAACTTGAACCCTTAAAGGTATTGCGTGGGCGCTTGATTGAACAGGGTGCGAGTGCTCCCTGAATTGTAGACTCAGCCTCTAACGAATATCATCCTTACTGTGTTCATCACCGGTTTTTCCATCGGGCCCCATTGAGAATATTTGATATCCTTCCCCACCCTCCTCCAACGGGTATTCATAAACATACTCATTTCCCCAGGGATCTAAAAAGGCAGGATCTTTGCCGAGCGTCTGAGCAAGCCAAAGCTGCAACGACATCCCACCACCATGGGAAATATCGGGGATCTCAGTCTGATCAAAAGCCGATAAATCAAAATGAAAAAGATGGGTGGGAATTTTGGATGGATATGGGGGTAATTCGAGACCGCCGTTTTCATTGTGAAAACCAGCCAATGACATGAACAAGGTTTCCCCTGGTGTACAAATTCCCTTCGGGCAATTTGGATATTCCCCAAAATCCGCCAAGTATTCGTTGACTGCGTTTTTAAGACCCACAAGTTCGAGCTTCGCTTTTTGAGATGCTTGCTTTCTGCTGATGTAGCCCCATCCGGTGAACAAAATCCCCATGAGGATTCCAATGATCGCAATCACAACTAAAAGTTCGAGCAGGCTGAAGCCTTTTTGCTTTTTGATCATGCCAACTTCGTCCCCCACCCCATTTGCTGCAAAGCCTCTCTTACTGCCTCCAGGTCTTCATCTTCCATCGCCATTTCTTTGTATTTTTCATCCCGCCGGGCAGCTTCTTTGAGAAAATCAAGACATTCCCCGGGATGGCCAAGCAGGCAGGCATAACAGGCTAAGTTATATCGGATGATCGCACTTTCATAATGAACCGCCAAGCCATCGAGGAGAATTTCCCGGGCATCCTCAATCGATTCACTTCTGCGGGTAGCAAATGCATCGGAAACCCACCAGTCCTCTTCATCCGGGTACAAATAACGCAGCTCACGGGACAAGGTCCGCATATTTGCCCAGTCCTTTAAGTCCTGCCTGATCGCAACCTGCAAAACTTTTTTCTTTTTTAGCCAAGGCTCTTCATCCGGCAGAGCCCGCAACTCTCGGTCCGCCTCCTGGTACATTTCGAGATCAAAATAACCACTTGCTCTTCTAAGATGAGTAGTCGGAGACAAAATGTGAGGCGGAAGATCAGACATTGCGTTGAACAATTACTCTGAATTCAGGAAGCTTCGGACTCAAGCTCTTCCAAACTTTTTTTTACCTCACTCTGATTTCCGGAACGATTCCACATAGCCGCAAGAACACTTCCGATCAGACAATGCATAACCGCACTCAAGGCACATGGAGCGGGAACCATCGGCATACTGGAAAAATGTTTACTCGCCAAAGCCATGCCCAAACCCGAGTTTTGCATTCCCACTTCGATCGATAAGGTACGACTCACGGTCTTCTCCTCCCCGATCAAACGGGGCAAAAAATAACCCAATGCAAAACCACCTACATGTAAAAGAAACACCGCACCCAGCATGGTTTGCCAATGAAGAAGGATTGTTTCCCGCTTCGCCGCCAAGACAAACCCAACAATTAACAGGATGAATAAAACGGATAACAAAGGTGAAAAATTAGCAGACCGTCTGGCGACATCGGGGTAGAATTTTTTCAGACTGATCCCAAAAAGCAGAGGGATCAAAACGATATAAAATATACTTTTCATTAAAGCCCAAGGGTCCACCGGCAGATAATGTCCGGCATATAAATGGGTCAACCATGGCGTCACCACAATTGCGAGTGATGTGGAAACAGCTGTCAGGCAAACGGACAGAGCCACCCTTCCATTGGCTAAAAACACCACCACATTGGATGCGGTTCCTCCAGGGCAACTGGCAACTAAAATCAGTCCAACCGCCATCTCACCGGGAATCTTAAAAACAAAAGCAATAAGAGCCGCCCACGCCGGCATAATCGAAAACTGTAAGAAAGCACCCAAGCCCACCAACCTTGGTTTTTTCAAAACCTCAGCAAAATCTTCGACCGAAAGAGTTAACCCCATTCCCAGCATAATAATACCGAGACCCAGGCTGATTGCGTCTTTTCCATACCATAAAAAAAGGCTCGGTTCGTAAAGAGCGGCCAGTCCTACCAAGACCGACCAAAGTGGGAATAATCGGGTTGCCCCATCGGCCAGGGACTTCAGCAACATTTCAAAAAGAGACTAATCCTTACTTAGTTGCTTATCTCCCAGAATTCGACTTCCCCCCACTGGTTTCCCCATCCCTGATACTTTGGGGTTATTCGGAAATACTGAGCCTTTACAGCACGCAAATCGACCTCAGCCCACGCTGACTTGCCTTTCTCGGCTACAAATCCTTCATATTCATTAAAAAGCATGTAATTTTCACCGTCGCGACTTATCTCTACTTTTACTTCCATCAGCTCATCACTCCGGTCCCAGGGTTGGAAGTAGATTCGAATAACCCCAATTCTTTTTTCAGCTCCCAGATCGAAAGTTAGGCTCGGGTTCTTCTTCATCCAGACCGTCCAGGTTGAACGCCATCCACTATCCGGCAATTTTCCATCAATTAAACGATCCACTCCTAGCCTTCCTCCATCCATCGTGGGTCCAATGCTGCTTTTAACCGACTGGGCTGGGGCTAATTTAAATTTTCTGGCATCTCCGCTGATCGAACGATTTTGACCATGCAGGAGGAAGGAGGAAATAACCAGAATACTAAAGCAAGAGATTAGGTATTTAAAAAGGGCCATTCATCTTTTGTGTATACAAAAAGTGAATCATGCAAGATACTTTAGCCCTTACGGACGATGCTATTCCTAAGGAGTGAGACGGCGATTCACCATCCAATGACATCCGGATTCTTCCGCTATTTTGATAAAAATTCGCTCAGCTTTATTTAATTTCCGACCTTTTCGAATGGAAATCCCCCAGGTTCGAGTAAGTTTACCGAAGCCCAACGGGAGACTTACCAACTCTCCCGATGCCACCTCTTTGGCGACCAACCAGTCAGCCATCACGCCGACACCCAAACCAAGCTTGATCAGTTCCTTACTCGCGTCCGAACTGCTTATCTCCATAAAACTGGTTAACTTCAATCCATTTTGCTCCAAATATTCATTAATCATTCTGAAGGAATAACTCGCCCGGTTATCGAGGATAAAATTCTCCCCCGCAACCTTCGTCCAATCGACAGATCCAACCTTGGCCCATTCATGACCCTGGGTTGTAATTAAGCGCAGTTCATCCGTGAAACAGGGCACAAATTCGATCTCCAAGTTTTTGATCGGCTCCAAGGATATCGCCAGATCCAACTCGCCCAGACTTAACATATTCAGGCACTTGGGAGTATCCTCTCCATACACTTCAAACCTGCATTGAGGTACACCCTTCTTAAATTCTTTGATGAGAGGAGGGAGAAAAAAGCGACATGCCTGTTGGCTTGCCCCCAACCTAATTCGACCCGCTCCAAATTTTTCAAACCCACTCAGCTCTTCCCGAACAACAGACATCTCCTGTAAAAATGGACGGGCAAAGCGAAGTAAGCGTTCGCCTGCTTCGGTCAGGGAGACTTTTTTGCCCTGTCTACGGATTAACTGACATCCCGCCTCCTCTTCCAGCGTACGCATTGAATGACTGATGGCTGACTGGGTTAAAAGCAATCGTTTGGCAGTCTCGGTGAAACTCCCTGTTGCGCAAAGAGTGTCAAACGCTTCTAATTGTCTGGTGTCAAATGGACGGTTTCGCTTCATGTGGTCTGTTCTGTTGCAAGTGCTGAACCACTTTCAATAAAAGCCATAAATTGCTACAAATATTTCAACTGTGCCGTAGGGATCACTCTTCTATCATTCTCGCTTGTAGAACTATCTGTTTTCCCTAGGATTAGTCTCTAATGAGATTTTTCTTGCTCAAGACTACTTTATTTCTCTTCGCAGTATTTTTCGGCAAAGGGCTAATTGCTCAGGTACACCCATCGGAATCCTTGGGGCGGATTTTTTTTGAAAGCCTCAAGACACGTGATTTCAATACCTATTTTAGCCAGAGTATTTTTTCCCTCAACGAGCAGAGTTTCAAATTTTTTCTTCAGACAATCCGTAACCAAAGCATGCGTGATCATCTGATTAAAAACCATCCTTTGGCTTTTCCTGCAGACGCCAATACCTCCAAGCAAAAATGGGAAATAGCTTTCCTTCACAATTGGCGCATGGAGTGGCGGCATCTTTCCCGCAATACCACCAACCGAATCAATTCAGAAACCTTTGTTCCTATCCTCAAAGAGACCGATGGCTACAATTTTCAGTGGGAAACCGTTCAACTTCTTGCCATTGAGATTCTCTTGCCCGTACATTGGGAAAACGGAAGGTTCCAGATCAAAGGTGACTTGGATTTGGAAGAAAACGAGGTAAATCCACGTACTCTTTTTATCGACCGCTCCATAACTTATCGTTTACGCCCGGACAAAAGTACCTATTCCCGAGCCTTCATGATTGGCACTGATCCTGAAGATTCCGACCAGGCTTATGAGCAGGGAGTCATCGGTAATGGTTCCGGACAGGGAGACATCCTGATTCGCTTTGATCAGGAGACACCGGAAAACCTTTTCTACTTCTGCCCAGACCAAGCGGGTGCTGGTGGGCCCATTGAAATAAAATCGTATGATGACCTGAATAAGCCAAACCAAAGGCAGGATTTATTGCTCACCCTGTCGTATGGCAGTCCCCAAAGAGCTTTTCAGATTTTACTTAAGGACATTTTGCTCACTCCCGCTGGCCCACTTTTTTGTGAGCGCCCAGAATGGATCGGAGAAGTCCCCTTACCCCGTGGACTCAATTTCCCTGATTTCAAGATCCAATAGTTCTCCTTCCCAGCCGGACTAATTTTTAAGGACCTCAATAAGTTCTCCCCGTTTATAACGAAGGGCTTTCAATAATTGCCCTTCGTCATCCCACTCGCGGAATAAACCATCTTCTTTCCCGTCGAACCATTGCTCCTCTAATTTAAGAATACCATTTTCGTGCCAATACCTGGCTACCCCATCTCTTTTTCCTTTTAAAAACGAAGCCTCGGCTCTCGGTTTTCCGTTTTTAAAATTTTCAATAGCATTACCGGTATAAGGTGTTCGCTCCACATCAAAATGCCATAGATTGGTTTGCACATCGCGCACCAAGGCCGCACCATCAACAGACCTTAATTTCAGCGAAAGCCTGGAATTTTCCCATTTCAAAAGAGTGATCTCTTTTTCTAACTCTAGAATTTTGTTATTATTCGCGGTTTCCTCTTCTTTGGATGAATTCTTTAAACCTTCAGCCTCTTCCTCAAGACAGGAAGTTTGGAAAAGAGATGGTAAAATGACGAGACATGTGAGTAAAAATGGATTTTTTGTTATATTTCGAAAGTGAAGAAGCATGCTGAATTTGGTTCTAAAGTAAAATCCTTCGCTAGTCTAGCATACTGATTCTATTTCCATTCCGATTTACGATAGGGCGATCCCTTGGAAATTGCAACTGGAGCAACGATTGACTCGTGAATCTGTTTCTACTATTCACAAATTATGAAAGTCTTCTTCATTCTACTTTCTCTTGCCCTCACAATAAGTAGCTGTCGAAAATCACAATGGTATGTGGAGACATTTACTTACGACAATATTGTGAGAGAAGAAATTCCGTACAACCAACCGATTCGAATCTATTATCTTAAAAGTGATATTAACTTTAAGTATAAAATCATTGGTCGAGCCCACGCCACATGCACGGAGATTCAAACTGTCCAACACCCCATTCCGGAAAAACTACTTGCTAGGCAAGCAAGGAAAATCGGTGGTTTCGCCATTTTGTCACCAACTCTCGATGATGATTACACCTGGACTGCCCCAATCATTGAAATCGTCGATTGACCTCAACTTTATCTGATTAAGGTTTTCGGAAAATATACCCAACTGAAAAACTTGTGAATCTAAGCGGAATAGCCTTGAACAATGAGTAAATTACGAAAAATGCATATCTTGGGAGGCACCCTTGCCCTTATCTGTATTCTTTGGAATTTTCCTAAGATTATGGAAGCTTTCAAAATCGATTGGCAAAACGGTACCAGCCTCCTATCGACCCTCGCCATTGGCGGATATTTTCTCGGATGTATAGTGAACGGGGCTATAAATTTGGCCTACTCCATATTTAAAAATAAAGAGCAAAAGAAAACAAGCTTCAGGAACAACTCGGACTAAACCCCACAATCCAAGAACTGGAGCCGACGACCGGATTCGAACCGGTGACCCCCTCATTACGAATGAGATGCTCTACCAACTGAGCTACGTCGGCTTAAAGAACACAGAATTATTGAAGATTTATCAGGTTTGGCAATGGTCAAAATCAAAAATGATCATCCCAGAAAGAGAGGAATCTTTTTGCATTGCTTGCTTGAATGTTGGTCAAAATTCAATCTAAGTTATGATATGAAATTCGCCCATGCTCTTTCTTTATCCCTCGCAGTCTTGATGATCTCTTGCGGGGATTCATCAACCCCTGACCCTTCTCTGGAGAAAACAGACTCAGAAAAGATTGAGTCAACGGAGAGATTACTATCGGCGGATGCCCCTACCCTTCCCGAGAAAAAGATATCTCAAGATGGTTGGGTGGGTACATTCTATACTTACAAATCTGATTTTAAGGAGGTTTTTGAAGATATAGAAATTCCCCGACTACCACCACCGGGAGCAAGTCCTGAATTTAAAACTAAACGGGACGAAAATGATACCGGTCTGGAACCAGTGAATATAGGAAGATTACGGCTTAAGACAGATAACGCCCCATACACAGGTAAAATCTTCCAACACTTTCAATCCGGTGAGATCCAGCACTATGCAACCTATCTCGATGGAGTTCGGGAAGGCCGGGCATTCTGGTGGAGAAAAGATGGCAATCTGACCAAGGTCAGTGAAGGATGGGGTTATAATTATCAGGAAATTCATCTGGAAACTATATCCAATAATCCAGGAAAAAGATTGACCAGCGAAATGAACGCGATTTCTCCGGAACTGGCTGAACCCACATCTTTTGCAGGAATCGCAGAGGAATGGAAAGAATGGGCCACGGTTAATTCAGAGGGAATTACCTTTTGTTTAAGCACCGGCGTCTACCTCGATGGGGTTGTCAAAATATACGCCAATGAGGGACATCTTGATACAGTCCGAAGATACAAGGATGGCTTTTTGGAAGGTGAATTCGCCTCCTATCACGCAAACGGTACCCAGTCACAATCGATTCAGTACAAAGCTGGTAAAAAGCATGGAAAAGAAATCTGGTGGCAGGACAATGGATATAAATCTTATTCAGCCAATTTCCTGGATGATCAACTCCATGGAAAAACCTACAATTGGGATGATCAGGGCTACCTGATCTCAAGTTCTGAATTTGATATGGGAAAACCTATGCGACCAGTGGAGAATGTATCTGCACCTGCTAAAAAAGTAGAACAGTAAGAACAACTTGCTACTTACCACTACGAGTAAGCAAAAAGTTAGCGAAGAGGAAGAAGGGTAGCTCCTGCAAAGCTGAGGGCGACGCCGACCAGAGAAATCAGGGTCAGCAAGACTGACCATGTTTTAAGCATTTCTTTTTCGGTCAAGCCACTCAGTTTTTGCACCACCCAGAATCCACTATCATTCATCCAAGAAAGGGTAATGGAACCGAATCCAATTGCCAAAAAGACGTAAACCGGGTGGTAAGGAAGTGAGCTCCCGTCTCCAATAATCGAGGCCATTAAGCCGGCCCCCGTGATCATTGCAACCGTGGCCGAACCCTGGGCAATACGAACAAATGCAGTGATTCCCCAGGCCAATAATACATAAGACAAATCCATCCGTGTCGCATAGTGAGCAATCACATCCCCAACTCCACTGAGGCGGATCATGCCACCGTACGCCCCCCCGGCTCCGGTAATTAAAATAATTGAGCCAGCGGTCACAAGTGGAGCTTCCAAAGTTTTACTGAGGATCGATTTCCCGTCTTCAGTTGCTACTTGTGGTTGTCTGACCAATAGAATCACCGAAACCAACGCGGCCAAAGCCATCGCAATATTCGGCTCTCCAAAGAAGGAGAGAATTCTAAAATTCGGGTTTTCCATATTAGGGGCCAATGCACCCAAATCGATTCCCTGCCCTCCCAATACTTTGAGGAGGGAAATCAAGGAGATCAACACAACGGGTAACAGGATCGGAAGATAAGAAAGAAAGAGCGAGGGTAATTCGTTCTCATTTTTGGCCAGAGTATTTTTTAGATCTTCACTGCTAATTCCACCCACTTCTCTCATCGGAAACGAGTATTTCTTTTCGAACCAGCCAGCCAACCACAAGACCATCACCGCGAGAGGGAGACTGGCACATAAGCCAGCAACCAAAGCATAACCGAGTTCGATTTTTAAAAATTCTGCAATCATCAAAGGACCCGGCGTAGGCGGTACCATCGAGTGGGTAATCGCTCCGGCTCCGGCCATCGCGATAACAAAGTACAAATATTTGCCCCCCGCCCGGATCGCCATCGCCCGGGCAAGTGGAATCAACAGAAAGAATACGGTGTCAAAAAATACCGGAATTGAGAGAAGGAATCCACTGAGTAACAAGACCAAGCCTGCCCGCTTCTCCCCAAAAACGGAAAGCAAATGCCGAACCACCCGTTCCGCCGCCCCACTCTTCATCATGCAGGTGCCCACGATTGCCGCCAGGGCGATGATCAAACCAATTCCCCCGGCTGTATTCCCAAAGCCCAGTAGGCTCCACTTGACCGCGAGTTTAACCCAGTCAATAATCGACACTTTCTTGGTCTGACACATCCTCCAGATATCCCCGGTTTCCACATCGTGAGAAAGTAAAACCTTACCCGATGAATCGACTACCTGTACCTTACCCTTAGATTCGATTTCAAAAGTTTTATCATGTGAGCCGTACTCCTCCGCCTTCTTGGCCATCAGGCCGACATTGGCGACATTACCCATCGTAGTCACATCAAAGGCTCCGTTTTCTTTACAGAAATCTATGGTGGCTTGGTATACTCCTGCATAGTTACGGTCTGGGATCACTGCTTTGGTATCCTTTGGGTTTCCATCGGGTCCCCACATCTGGCCGGATGTGCGGATCATTGCCGGCATGGAGGCATCGATGATCACATCACTGGGAACATGTAGGTTGGTGATTCCTTTGTCAGAATTCACCATCGCGAGAGGTGGTCGTTGGGCGACGATTTTTGCCAGACTCGCATGAACCGCAGACTGCTTGTCACCATCCAGAGATTCCACAACCTGGTAGAAATTGGAAAGTCCGTTGTTGGGGTTGAATCCGGCTGCTTTTAACACATCTCCATGTTCTTCCGAAAGCTCGCCAAGATAGGCCTCCACGCAATGGCCAAAGATGATAGGATCGGAGACCTTCATCATGGTCGCCTTCATGTGCAGGGAAAACAGGACATCTTCTTCGATTGCCTGGTTTAATTGTTCAGCCAGGAAGGAACGAAGGGCGGAACGGCTCATGACGGAAGCATCAATCACTTCACCCTGGAGCAAGGCGAGATTATCCTTGAGTACTTTTTTCTCCCCGGAGGCATCGACAAATTCGATAGAAACTGAGCCTTCGTTTTCAAGGATGACGGATTGTTCACTGCCGTAGAAATCTCCTGATTCCATATGGGCGACATGTGATTTGGAATCGGCGGACCAGGGGCCCATCGAATGTGGGTTTTTCTGAGCGTATTCCTTGACCGGCTTGGCGACTCGGCGGTCTGAATTTCCTTCCCGCAGAACGGGATTAACCGCAGATCCTAAAACCTTTGCAAAGGTGGCCCGAATTTCTTTTTCCTCATCGGTTTGCGGATCAGATGGAAAATTTGGAATGGAAAACCCTTTGCTTTGCAGTTCCTTGATTGCGTCCTGCAATTGTGGGATGGATGCACTGATGTTGGGAAGTTTGATGATGTTCGCTTCGGCTTCGGTTGCCAGTTTGCCAAGCTCGGAAAGAGCATCGGGGATTCTTTGCTCAGGAGTAAGGGAGTCTGGGAAATGGGCGAGGATACGACCGGCCAGGGAAATATCCTTGAGTTCATATTCAATTCCGGAACTTGCGGTAAATGCACGCAAAATGGGAAGTAAAGAATAAGTGGCGAGGGCAGGAGCCTCGTCGGTTTTGGTGTAAGCAATGGTAGAAGTAGACATAGTGAAAATAGTTGAGGGACGATCTATAGCGGGTTGTTAAGTGATCTGCAATCATGTTCCCCATGCCGATTGATACTTCATTGAAAACATCTACATCTGAAATTAAAATTTCTCCTTGCTCAGAGAAGAGTAAAGTAATCTCATTAAATTTCTATTTTTATGGAAATTTTAGCAACAGCCCAAACCCTTGATCATTTTCCGTTGTGGGTTCTTCTTCTATCCGTCGTCTGGGTAGTCATTTCGATCGCTAAATTTAA
>OZSS01000828.1_pt1 | contig 14889 bp, 7 predicted proteins | sample 1779911 | NCBI WGS metagenome assembly OZSS01 (sample SAMEA2603589, study PRJEB24840) | metagenome | biome: Water; feature: Photic zone; material: Seawater sample | place: Mediterranean Sea | collected 2013-11-12 | depth 10 m | reverse complement strand
ACTCAAGGGACCGCAGAATCCATTACTTCCTCGTGAACCCCATTTTTCAGAAAAGGCAAAACGGGTCATTTATATTCATTTGACCGGTTCACCTCCACATCTGGATATGTGGGACTATAAACCAGAGTTGGTCAAACGGACGGATCAGGACTGCCCGGATGAATTCGTGAAAGGCAAGATGTTCGCGTTCACCTCCGGTACCCCAAAACTTATGGGCACACCCCGTACATTTAAGCAGTATGGGAAATCAGGTATGTGGATGTCCGATGCGATTCCGAATTTCCATGAGCATGCGGATGATTTCTGTGTGATCAAATCGATGCATACAGATCAGTTTAATCACGCACCGGCTGAGTTATTTGTCCATACCGGATTTCCACAGCCAGGACGTCCATCCTTTGGGGCATGGACGACTTATGGACTTGGATCGGAAAATCAGGATTTACCAGGCTATGTGGTATTGATTTCAAGTGGTACGCAGCCAAACGGGGGTAAAAATTCATATAGTGCCGGTTTTATTCCATCGGTCTATCAAGGAGTTCAATGCCGTTCCAAGGGCGATCCCGTTCTTTATGTTTCGGACCCTCCGGGTATGAATCGTGGATTGCGTCGTGCAAGTCTGGATGCTCTTAAAGATTTGAACCAAAAAGCTTCCGAGAAATTTGCCCATCCGGAAACTCTTACACGGATCGCTCAGTATGAGTTGGCTTATCGTATGCAGACTTCCGTGCCTGATGTGATGGATATTTCAAAGGAATCCCAGAAAACATTGGATGCATACGGAGCCGAGGTTGGTGGAGCCAGTTTGGCAAACAATTGCCTGCTTGCCCGCAGGCTGGCTGAGAAGGGAGTCCGATTCGTACAATTATTTGACTGGGGCTGGGATTACCATGGTACCAATCCAAAGGAAGATATTCGTGATGGATTAACCAAAAAATGTGCCACCATGGATAAGCCAATCTCGGCACTGATCAAAGACCTCAAGGAGCGTGGATTGTTTGACGAAACCTTGATCATCATCGGTGGCGAATTCGGTCGTACACCGTTCCGCGAAGGGCGCACATCAAAAGGTAAAGTATTGGGTCGCGATCACTTTCCAGATTGTTACACCATGATTATGGCCGGAGGAGGTGTAAAAGGTGGTCATGTTCATGGCGAATCGGACGAACTTGGATTCAGTATCACAAAAGATCCAGTTCATGTTCACGACCTGCAAGCTACCTGGATGCATCTCCTTGGTTTCGATCATGAGCAATTAACTTACCGCTTTCAGGGAAGGGACTACCGGTTGACGGATGTTCACGGCCATGTGGTCAAAGACTTGATTGCCTGACTGCTCGGATAACTTCTTTCAGTTCGCAAAAGCCCCCCCGCACCACTTTTTTGATTTTCCCCGACGGGGGTTAGCCATAGATTGTCTCTTCTCGAATTTTCTAACCGAGGTGAAATTTTCCGTTCTAGTATTATCGCTCGTTTGCATCCTCACGGTTGCAACAGGCGACCCCGTGGACTTTGATCGGCAGATCAAACCGCTTCTGTCCAATCGTTGTTTCGCCTGTCACGGCCCAGATGAGCAAAGCCGGAAGGCGGATCTGGATCTGTCCACTCAAGGTGGTGCAACGCGGGATTTGGGAGGAAGCTGGGCAGTCCAACCGGGTCGTCCTGATTTGAGCGTTCTTCTTTCCCGGGTCTCACTTCCCCATGGAGACCCGGATGCCATGCCGCCTGAGGGAAAGGCGGATCGATTGAGCGTCGAAGAAGTGGCTTTGTTGGAGAAATGGATCCGTCAGGGAGCGGAATACTCGAGGCACTGGTCCTATCGAATTCCACGAAAAGTGCGTTTGCCCAAAGTTCGGGCATTGGCCCGCGTCCGTACGCCGGTCGATCGATTCGTTTTGAAAAAGCTCGAAGATGAGGGACTGAGCTACTCGCCCGATGCCGATCCTTATGCCTTGGCCCGCCGGGTCTCCCTCGATCTCACCGGACTTCCACCCACTTGGGAGGAGGCTCATGGTTTTGCTTCCAACCCCACGGAGCGAAATTACCAGGACTTTCTGGATCGAATTCTCGCCAAACCCTCCTTTGGCGAACGCTGGGCAAGGGTTTGGTTGGATCTGGCCCGCTATGTGGATTCGGCGGGGTATGCGGATGATCCTCCACGGACCATTTGGGGTTACAGGGATTATGTGATTCGATCCTTCAATCAAAACAAACCCTTCGATCAATTCACACTCGAACAAATCGCAGGTGATCTTTTAGTTGAGCCCAAAGAGGAGGAACTGGTGGCGACCGCTTTTCATCGAAATACCCAGACCAATAACGAAGGAGGAACCATTGACGAGGAATTTAGGAACCTTGCGGTGGTGGACCGGGTCAATACCACGCTTGCGGTATGGATGGGAACCACCATCGACTGCGCCCAGTGCCATACCCATAAATATGACCCCATCACTCAGGAGGAGTACTATAAGCTCTTTGCTATTTTCAACCAGACGGAAGATTCCGACAAAGGGGACGAGAGACCGGTGCTGACGGTCTTCGATGATGCCACCAAACGAAGAAGAGAAAACCTGAATTGGAAGATTCTCGATCTGAAGGAGGAAATTGCCCAAGCGGAGAAAAAGTATCTGGTCCAGACCAAAGAATGGGGGGCTTCCCCAGACAGTCCACGGCAATTCCGTTTTTTGCGCATCCTTTCCACTCAAGAGAATACATTTCTTCCTATCGGGGCTGTCGAATTGTTTTCGAAATATGGAAGTCGGGTCAAACCGAAGAAAGTGACATGGGGGCTCGACTTCGATGAAACCGTAGCGATTCCGGCAGCCCTTGGGGATTTTCCGTGGATGGAACTGGATTTTGGTACGGAACAAAATTTGCAAAAAATCCGTATCAGGCTTAGCGGGAATGCCCACTCGGAATCCTTTCCCCTTTGGGTGGTCGCGTATGGCGAGAAAAATCGTCCGGTCTGGGCCCATGCCCTTCGCAGGAAATTCAAATCCGAGTGGGAAAGCGATTTTCCCGCGAGTCAATCAGGGATGAGCTTTTTGCAAAAGGCTGATCTTTCCCGCTATCTCGATTCAAAGGGTAGATTCGAACCCAATTCGCTGCATCGCAAGCTCACCGTGCTGAGGAAGGACTTGGCGGGAGGGCAAGGCTTGCCGGAGGATGAAAAATACGAAAATGTGCCAACGGTTCCGGTGATGAGAGAACTCGCTTCGGATAAGCGTAGAAAAACACACCTTCAGATTCGGGGAAACTACCTTGATTTGGGCTCAGAGATTCAACCCGGAGTACCGGGGGTCTTTCATCCATTGTCCAAGGGGCAGGAAGCCAACCGCTTGGGACTGGCTCATTGGTTGGTGGATGAGGCCAACCCGCTGACTGCCCGGGTCTTGGCTAACCGCTACTGGGAGCAGTTGTTTGGCATGGGACTTGTGGAAACCAGCGAGGAATTCGGAGCACAGGGCTCGATGCCTTCGCACCCGGACCTGCTTGATTGGTTGGCGGTTGATCTAATGGAGAACGGATGGAACCTGAAGCGTTTGCTTAGACAAGTGGTCTCCTCCACCGCCTATCGTCAGTCCTCGAAGCTTGGCCCTGCTCTGCTCGAACGGGATCCCGATAACCGCCTGCTTGCCCGAGGGCCTCGTTTTCGGATTTCCGCTGAAATGGTTCGTGATCAGACTCTGTTTCTTAGCGGTTTGCTAAGCCGCAAGATGTATGGCCCACCGGTCAGACCCCCGCAACCTGAAGTGTCCCGCAAGACCGCGTTTGGAGGTGAACTCGATTGGAAAACCAGTGAAGGAGAAGATAAGTATCGTCGGGGGCTTTATACCTTCTGGCGCCGGACCTCGCCCTATCCCTCAATGAGTATGTTTGATGCTCCAAACCGGGAGGTTTGTTCGATTCGCAGAAGCAGGACCAATACCCCGATGCAGGCTTTGGTTACCCTCAATGATCCGGTCTTCGTGGAAGCAGCGCAAGCTCTTGGACGGATGACGTTGAAAAGAGAGGGCTCGCTGAGAAGTCGTCTTCACTTTCTGCTCCGTCGTTGCCTTGTCCGGCAACCGAAGGAAGGCGAGATTGATCGCTTGGCTTCATTATACGAGGAAGTCGAGCGGGATTACCGGACCCGCCCCAAGGCTGCTCAGGATCTGGCTGAGAAACCGATCGGTCCGGCACCGGTTGGTGCAGATAAGGTCGAGTTGGCGGCATGGACGGTGGTGGCGAATGTGGCCCTCAACTTGGATGAAATCTTCATGAAGAGGTAGGTGATGAATCCGGAACTCAGACTTTTGGAAGCCCGGACCCGCCGGTATTTTCTGCAAAACTCCTGCTTGGGGCTTGGGGGAATTGCTTTGGGGGTACTCGGTCAATCACCGACAGCAGTATTGGCTAGTCCGGGGGCCGACCACAGCCCGCTGAGTCCACGAAAGACTTTCTCCCCTGCGAAGGCCAAGCGGGTGATTTACCTCCATATGACTGGTTCTCCGCCCAACCTGGACCTGTTCGATCCAAAGCCCGAATTGGCCAAGCGTGACGGAGAGGATTGTCCGGATGCCTATGTTAAAGGTCGAAAGTTTGCCTTCACCTCTGGGATTCCCAAGCTTTTGGGTTCCCGCAGACGGTGGTCCCGCCATGGAAGTTCGGGTATCTGGATGTCCGATGCGATCCCTCATTTTCGGGAGATTGCGGATGAGATGTGCGTGATTCATTCGATGACCACGGACCAGTTCAACCATGCCCCGGCCGAGCTTTTCGTACACACCGGATCCCCCCGAGCGGGTCGTCCGTCCATGGGTTCCTGGATCACTTATGGCTTGGGTTCAGAAAACCAGAACCTACCAGGTTTTATGGCCCTGATTTCCAGCGGTACTCAGCCCAATGGGGGCAACCACTCCTTTGGTTCGGGCTTTTTGCCTTCGGTCTTTCAGGGGGTCCAATGCCGATCAAAGGGAGACCCGATTCTCTATTCGTCCAACCCAATCGGAATGAACCGTTTGACCCGCCGTAAGACTCTGGATGCCCTGGCGGACTTAAACCGGTTACAGTTTGAAGAGATGGGGCACCCGGCCACTCAAGCGAGGCTTTCCCAATACGAGTTGGCTTTTCGGATGCAGACTTCGGTACCTGAGGTGATGGATATTTCAAGGGAATCCGGTCAGACTCTCGAGGCTTATGGAGCCCAGCCCGGAGTATCCAGTCTGGCTAATAATTGCCTGCTGGCACGCAGGTTGGCGGAGGCCGATGTTCGGTTTATTCAACTTTTCGACTGGGGTTGGGATTTTCATGGAACGAACAAGGAAACTGGAATTGTGGATGGGCTTACTGATAAGTGTGCCACCATGGATAAGCCGGTCTCCGCCCTGATCAAGGATTTGAAGCAAAGGGGGCTTCTGGATGAAACTTTGGTGATTTGGGGAGGGGAATTCGGACGGACTCCTTTTCGAGAGGGGAGGACCTCCAAGACGAGTATCCTGGGTCGTGATCACTACCCTGATACTTACACGATGTGGATGGCGGGTGGTGGGATCAAGGGGGGCTTTGAGTACGGAGCTTCGGACGAACTCGGGTTTTCGGTTTCCGAGAACCCTGTTCATGTACATGATTTGCAGGCAACCATACTTCACTTGCTTGGTCTCGATCACGAACGCCTAACCTACCGCTTTCAGGGAAGGGACTACCGGTTGACGGATGTTCACGGCCATGTGGTCAAGGACTTGATTGCTTAGTTGGCTTGTAAGGGCGGACGGTATTTGGCAAACAATTCGTTTGGCGTTTTGAAATAAGTTCCCTATCCCATACTATGAATTTTATCTAATCATGATCGCACCTTACATTCCCCCAAAAAGAAAGACTAAAGTAGTTTTCGTGCAGCTCGGTTCTCCCGAAGCTCCAACGGCTAAAGCCTTACGAAAGTATCTCCGGAATTTCCTTGGAGATCCCAGAGTTATTGATATCAACCCATGGGTTTGGAAAATCATTCTCAATGGGTTTGTGCTTCCCTTTCGGCCCGCTAAGTCGGCGAAGCTTTACGAGCGGATTTGGGATGGAAAAAGTTTCCCCCTGATCACCAACACCGCGAACTTCACCGAAAGCGTCCGTAAGGAATTGGAGAGGATCGACCCCGAGGGCTATGTGGAGGTGAACCATGCCTTTTTGCTTTCTCCCCCTTATGTGAATGAAGTCTACGACAGTTGGGAAGAGGATTTGAAGAACAATGTGGGGGCCACCAAGTTGATGGTCATTCCGATGTTTCCCCAGTACTCGGAGAGCACCATTGCATCCGGGGTGGATGCGTTAGCAAAAGAACTGTCTAAAAGGGTAAAAATTCCAACTTTCGAAGTGATCACCAACTTTCACCGCACCCACGCCTTCATTGATAATTCGGTGACACAGCTGGATGCAAAGGTTGAGGAACTTAAGGAAAAGGGAATCGAGATCGATAAACTGGTTATTTCTTTTCACGGCATGCAGAAAAGACGGGTCGTGTTTAAGGGGGATGACTATTACCGTCACTGCTACGAGACCTTCCGTCTGATTGTCGACCGTCTCAAGCACCTCAAGCCGGAACAGGCTATCATGACTTTCCAAAGCCGCTTCGGATCCGAGGAGTGGATTACTCCCTACACCGAGGCTACAGTGGAAAAGTTAATCGAGGAAGGGAACAAGGAACTGATGGTGTATTCGCCAAGCTTTGTGGCGGATTGCCTGGAGACCACCGATGAGCTTGGTCATGAACTGGCCGAGGACGCAAAGGAGTGGGGTGGAAATGTCTATCCGGTTGAGTGTCTCAATGTCAACGATCAGTGGTGCAAGGATTTTGCCAAGTATGTGATGACCCAGGCGGAGGGCTCAGCTCAGGACAAGGAGGATATTGAGTACCAACTCCGTCCTGATGATTATGAAGCGATGCCGGAATTGGCGATGAAAAGCGCTGAAGCCTAAACCATCTCCAAAGACCCGGTGCTGTCCGCAAAGGCGTCCGCGGTCGCACCCATTCTTTTTTGAATAGTCACAAATAAGTTGGAGAGTGGGGTATCGTTTTCAAACTTAAGGTACTGCCCGTGCTGGTAGCCCATGTTCCTGCCGCCGGCGAGCACCAAGGGATAATTGGTGTTGTTGTGGGTCTTGCTGTTGCTGCTTCCGTAGAGCAGGCAGGTGCTGTCCAAAACCGATCCATCTCCTTCCTTCATTTCTGAAAGTCGGTTGAGCAGGTAAGCGAAGCATTGGGTCTGGTACAGATCCCACTTCCCTTTGTTCTCGGCTCCTGCTCCCTTGCCTGCCCCGTGAGCAAGTCCGTGAGCATCCTTGGGGAAACCCAAAAGGGAGGGGAACTTATTGGCGATGGAGATAGCACCATGCATGCTTGCCAGTTGGTAAGTAATAAAGCGGGTGGAGTCGGTCTGGAAAGCCAAGGCAATCAGATCAAGCATAGTGTAAATCAGTTTCTCCGGGGTCTCATTGTCGGCATCGAGGCTGAGACCTTCCGCATTTACTTTGGGTCGGGGAACATCCAACCATTGTGCGGAACGCTCCACATCCTGTTCGATTTCACGAACGGAGGTAAGATACTGGTCGAGCTTGTCCTGATCCGTCTTTCCCAATTTCCGCTGCAAAGACTTGGCGTCATCGAGGAGCAGGTCCAAGTGACTGCCCGTTCGGGTGAGGCCTTTTCTTTGGGCATCAATGGATTCTCCGCTCAAACCAAACAGGCGCTCGAATACGAGGGCGGGTCGATTGAAGGAAGGAATCGGTTGGCCGGTGTTTGAAAAGGAAAGGGTGTTGGCCCGGGTAGGCATTCCGGTTCCGCCATCGGAGGAAAGAGCGAGACTGGAAAACCGAGTTTTCGAACCCAAGCGATGGGAGCTTGCCATGAACTGATCGAGGGAGATCGAGTTTTTCAGTCCGTTGGCTTTCAAGCTCATTTCCTCACCAGTTAGAAAGGTATCGCCGCTGTCGTGTCCGCCGATGCGCTTGACTTTCGGGTGACATAGTCCGCCAAGAACCGTGACTTGATCCCTGAACGCATTGAGGGGTTGCAGGGATTTATTGAAAGTGAAATCTCTACCCTCGCCTTTGGGAAACCAATTCCACTCGGCGAATTCACTTTCTTCATTGGGTAGACTTACCCCATAAGGGAAATAAATGGAGCAAAATCTCTTGGGAGGTTGAGTGCAGGATGTGCCGGCCAAAGACTCCATCCAGGGTAAAGCCATGCAAATGCCCGTTGCCTTGAGCATCGAGCGGCGATTCATGTTTGCTCCTCCTGTAAGATTCATAGACTAAGAGTGTTGAATGTAGGAGTTTAATGCGATCTGAAAGTTTCACTGAGAACGATATTTTCGATCAGACCCGATAGGCGATATCCATCTTTTGAAAAGTTATTTTTCAGGTCCTTAATCAAAAGCTCATCGTCAAGGGTCAGGGATCGGCCCAACGCATAGACCAGCACCTTGGAACAAAGGGCATGGGCAAACTGATCCTTCCGATGAGTAAGAATAAAGGTTTGCAGTTCCTTCACTCCATTCACCGAGTGATTCCCGGGTAGGATGGTCTCCGATGAAATGGGCTTCCGGTGAACCGTGGTCTTCTCTCGCCTTAATCCGGTCGCACTGAATCCTTCCAGGGCAACTCCCCACGGATCAAGGGTACGGTGGCAATCATTGCAGGATTCCTTCTGCCGGTGAACCTCCAACTGTTCCCGCAGGGTGAGTTTTTCGAAATCCTTAACGCTTTGTTCGATTCCGGGCACATCCGGTGGGGGCGGTTTTGGGGGATCATGCAGCAGGCGTTCCCGGATCCAAACTGCCCGTCGGATCGGATGAGATTCTGCTCCGTCGGATCCGGAAAGATGAACCGAGGCGTGACCGAGAATGCCTCCCGGACGGTTGGTTCCCTGGAGGGAGGTTCTTTCGAAACGCTGGGATTTGGGCCCTTCCATTCCGTAGTGTTTTGCCAATCGGGCATTGAGCATCGTGAAGTCGGCGTCGATGATTCGCATGATTGATTCGTCCTTGGTCAGGATTTCCTTGAAGAACTCTATACTTTCCGACTGCATGTAGGGTTTCAGGCGGTTATCGAAGTTTTCGTGATATCGTGGATTGACCGCAACCCGGTCCACTCCGCCAAGGTCGAGCCACTGTCTACTGAATTCTTCCGCGAACCTCTGGCTTTTCGGGTCCTTAAGCATTCGATTAATCTGCCTGATAAGAACTTTCCGGTCATGCAGTCTGTCCTTACTGGCGAGCGCCCGTAGTTCATCATCGGGCATGGATGACCAGAGAAAGTAAGACAATCGGGTGGCCAGTTCGTGGGAGGATAGACTCTTGGATCGGCCTGCATTGGGCTCCGGTTCGCTGAGGTAAAGAAATTGGGTGGAGGCGAGGCTGGTTGCGAGGGTTTCCCTCAAGGCCAAAATGGAAGAGTTTTCTTCGAGGCTAATTTTCTCGAAATGCCGGTGCCATTTCGCGGATGTCTGAGCATTAACGGGTCTTCTCCACGCCCGCTCGAGGAACCGGGTAATGACTTTTTTCGCAGTTTGAGTTTCGGATAAATCCTCATCGGCCCTTACGATACTTCGATGGTATAGCGGAGGCCAGACTGGGTAATCGTCTGCAACAAATTCAACTGAATCGATGATGATCTTGGGGAATGCCGGATCTTCTTCGTAATACAGGGTTTTGTTCTTTTTTACCTTTCCTTTCTTATCCTTGGTTTCGGTCACCCGTTCCAGTTGCTTGGGCGGAGGGTTGCCGTCATCAAGCGCATTCCTGAAAGTAATCACACCATTGAGTTTGTCATCGGGAACATTGGCCAGAGTCATGGGAAACAACTGGGCATGGGAAGAGATTTCATAAGTCTTGGTTTGGTTTGAATCGATCACAAGATCGGGTAAATCACCTTGAATATTCAAGGTCAGCCCAGCCACGAAAAACCCGTAGGTTCCCTGGAGGGTGGGCGAAGGGGTCCCGGGATGGCTCTCCTTTCGGGCTTTGATCCTAATGGTGAACCGGCCGGTTTTCGGAGGACTCTGAAAATTACCATGCCAGTAATTGACCCGGCCCAAACGATTGGATGATTTGCCCAGGTACAATTTACTGCTTGGGCCGCGGACCTTGCCTTTATTCCAGGCGACTTCTGAAAAAGCAGACTTGGGCTGTCTTCCCTCGTGAAGGATCAGTTCAAAAGCTTTTCGGGCCGTCTTCAGGTAGTGTTCGATTTGGAGGGAGGACATGCCAAGAGATTTGCCGTTGTTGAGAAACCCGTCCGAAGAGAGCGGATCATTGGACAAGCCCAGAGTGTAATCCATCTTCACGCCGAGCAGATCTTCCATGGTGTATTGATATTCGTTTCGATTCAGGCGGCGGATGACGGCTTCGGAATCCTCGCCCTGCATGTTCCGTATGGCTTCCTCGAGGTTAGCATCAATCCATTCGGTGATCACTTTACGCTGCTCGGAGGTCAGAGGTTGCTCGTCTTCGGGGGGCATCTCTCCCAACTTGATCTGATCCGATGCATCGTGCCAGGTTTCCGCGGCCGCCCGGTCATTAACGAAATCCGTGGATAAGAGGTCCAGCCGAAGGTCTCCCTTTTGCTTCTCCGGCCCATGGCATTGGAAACATTGCTTGTTGAGAATAGGAAAAACCTTTTCCTTAAAAAACCGGTCTTCCGTGGGAATAGCCTTGACCGTAAAGGCAAAGGAAAAAAAGAGGAGACGAAAAAAAATGATGAAGGTGCGGGCTCAAAACAGGTTACTTGCTAAATATTCATAGTGCCGAAAGGACTTTCTGAAAGAATTAACTTATCTTTTTTTGATATTTTAAAAATTAGCTTCTGAACAAAGCGGGTTTGCATTTTCCCGATTCAGTGGAATGCGAAACCTTTCGTTTCGGTTCTACGATGAGGTTCTTACTAAATCTTTATTACTTTTTTTAAAAAAACATTACACATTTATGCAAATTCAGTTAAGATATGTTAGATGTTAGACATTTTTTTAAACAAAGTATTCACCTGGCTCCGGGCAAAAGCTCAGTCGAGGCATTCGCAGTATAGTCGCTACATGTTTTGCGGTATAGCCTCTGACAAGAGTGAGATTCCGCTCAGCGGGATTGGTAAACCCAAATCAGTTTTCACCTCCGCACCAATGCCGACCAAATTCGAGTCCTAGTTGCCTCGGAGAACGATTCCATTAAGTAAATCTAAAGATGTGCCCCACAAAACCGGCCTAAGTAAAACTATGAACCTGTCATCTCCGCACCTTTCCAATCGTCGCAATTTTCTCAAGGGAGCTGGTCTGTCCCTTGCCCTTCCTTTCCTTGAAAGTGGGGCGTCCAAGGTACTTGCTGCGGTCGAGCCCACTCGAACCAAGCGAATGCTTGCCATTGGCAACCACTTGGGCTTCTACCCCGGGGCGTTCTTTCCCAAGGAAGCAGGTTCGGATTACCTCAGCAGCCCGACTCTCAGAAACATTGAGAAACACCGTAAGGATTTTACGGTTTTTTCCCACCTTGATCATGACGTGGGTGGCGGACACGGGGGAGTGAACGCTTTTCTTTCAGGAGTAAGGAAGCAGGAATCAAAGGGCTTTCCTGAGAAGAATGTTTCCATCGACCAGATTGCTGCGGAACATGTGGGCAGTGTCTCCCGTTTCCCATCCATCACTGCGGGGATCGGGGGGGGGACGGATATGTGTTGGACACGAACCGGAGTACGGATTCCACCGGTGAACAGCCCGTCTCGCCTTTTTAACGCTCTCTTCGCCCAATCTCCACTATCCGAACGCAACATCGAGCGTGAGCGACTTACCCATCGGAGCAGTGTGCTGGATGCCCTGATGGGATCCGCCAAGTCCTTGCAGGGCAATCTGGATGGTTTTGACCGGGATAAACTGGATCAGTACCTGACCTCGGTTCGGGAGGTGGAGCAACGCTTGCAGATGTCCAAGGAATGGTTGGACCGGCCCAAGCCCAAACCGGGCATTCAACCCATCACCGAGGAGGAGCGCATGGATATCGAGGAGATGCCCCTGTTTTTCGATTTGCTTACGCTCGCTTTGCAGACCGATTCCACCCGAGTCGCCACTTTTGAGATCCCACTCGGTTTTACCACGACTGACTTGGACGGAGTAAGCTATGGATACCATGGGCTTTCCCACCACAGCAAGGGTGTGGATAAATTGGCGGAACTTCAGGTCGCGGAGGATTATATATTCACCCAAATCAACCGTTTGTTCACCAGCCTCAAGGAAGCCAAGATTTTTGATGACACCCTGGTTATTGTAGGTAGTGGAATGAGTGACGGATCCAGACACAGCAATAAGGATTTGCCTGTATTGATGGCAGGGGGTGGCTTGCAGCATAAGGGTCACTTGGTTAGTCCGGACGAACATCATAAACGGGTGCCCTTGTGCAACCTGTGGCTCTCCGCCCTCCAATGGTTTGGTGTGGAGCGAGATACTTTTGGTAAGAGCAACGGCACCTTTTCCGGATTGAATTTTTCTTGAGCGATGTTTAGGTTCGCGTGTTTTAACTTGGCTGACTTGGAGTTTCTGGTTCGGTCTCCCATGAACAAGGTATTTCTTCCGGTTGTTCTTTCATTGGTTTTCGGGGCCAAGTGTTTTTCCGCTGAATTTCCATTGCGTACTTGGACTTCGAGCAGTGGTCAGCAAATTGAAGCCCGTCTGATAAGTAAGTCAGGAGACAAGCTCACCGTTGAAAGAAGTGATTCCAAACAGTTCCTCTTTCCACTCACTCTGCTTTCGAAGCAAGACCAAGCGTATGTCCGGAATACCCTCGAAGGTCTTGTCAATCAACCGGTGCACCCCAGGGCAATGCCTCACGAATTTGTGAGCAAGTATTGTTACCAATGCCATGGAGCGGAAAAGCAGAAAGCGGACCGGCGTTTCGACATGCTGTCCTCAACAATCGCAGATTTTCGGGAACAGGAATTGTGGCAGGAAGTTGTGGATCAGTTGAATTTAGGGGACATGCCCCCAGAAGATGAAAGTCAGCCGAGTGAGGAGGAAAGATTGGCGGTGATCGAACGGATCACCAACGGAATTGCCGATGCCCGCGAAAAATTTTCCGGAATTAGCAACCACACCGTGCTCCGCCGGCTTAATAAGTTTGAGTATGCCAACACAGTCAGTGATCTCCTCGGACTGAATACGGAGTCCTGGAACCCGGCCGCGGATTTTCCTGCGGATGTGATTGTGGATGGTTTTGACAATGATGGAGCCGAGTTGGTCACCTCCGGATTGTTGCTCGAAAAATATTTTCCCGCTGCAGAGGAGGCGATTTCCCGGGCTACGAAGTTCGAGAGTCGTCCCGTTAGCAAAAGCTACGCCCAGAAATCTCCCTTCTATTTCAGGGGGAAGGAATCCAATGGATTGCCCAAGCTTTTCCAAGTTGACCGGTATCGTTATCTTCCCGAGACTCCATACACCGATCTCTACGGACGCTTCTACCGTGGCGGGCATTTGGGCTTTTTACCCTTAAATCGGGTTGGTGGCCTTCCTCACAGCGGAAGGTATACCATACGAGTGAAGGCCGGAGCGGTAAATCGGAAGCATGGCTATGGGAAGATTCTTGGTGATTTTCGGAATGGAGATCCATTGGTGATGGAGTTAGCTTCAGTAGACCGGAAGGGATCGTCAGCAGTCAGCGGAAATATTACAAAGGCGGTTTCATTGACCACATTCGAATTGGAAGCGGAGCAGCCGGAATGGTTTGAATGGACGGGATATTTAGAGAAGGGATATGAACCCGAGGTCCGATTTCGAAACGGTACGGCGGCGGCGAAACGCCTGGTCCGTCTGTTATTGAACAAAGCAGATCAATTCCCAGAGTTTCAACCGTTTGCCCAGATGAAATCCTCGGGTGAAAAAGGCTACGAGCGTTGGCATGGCACCTTAAAAGCCTATCAAGGACCAGTGCTTAGGGTCTGGGAAATACAAGTGGATGGTCCTCACATTGAAGAGTGGCCACCTAAGGGACATGATACTCTTTACGGTAACCTGAGCCCCGAGCGCTTGAGTTGGGAGGTGATCGAGGATCGTTTGGTTCGCTTTGGCAGACTTGCTTTTCGTCGACCGCCGATGGATGGAGAACTGGAACCCATCCTCAACATGGTGCAAGACAAGCTCCAGGAGGGGTTGGCTCCCCTGAATGCCTTGCAGTTAGGGTTTCAGACCATTCTTTCCGCTCCCGGATTTCTTTACTTGAACGAAGGGGAGGGCGAGTTGGATGAGTATGCCCTCGCTTCGAGGTTATCCTTTTTCCTTGGGTCTTCAATGCCGGACGCAAACCTTTTTGAGTTGGCGGAGCGGGGGAATTTAACCGAGCCCGCCATTCTGACCAAGCAAGTGGACCGAATGCTTGCCGATCCCAAGAGCAAGCGCTTTTCGAATAATTTTCTCAGGCTCTGGCTGGAGTTGGATAATATTGGTAAGATGCCTCCATCCAAGGAATTTGTCAGTTTTTACCGGGACAACCTGGAGTTTGCCATGCGTAAGGAGACCGAACTTCTTTTTGAGCATGTACTCCAAAAAAACCTTTCTCCCATTGAGTTGTTGAATGCCGACTACAGTTTCATCAACCGTGAACTGGCGGCCCATTATGGAATGCCCGGGCTGCAAGGAAATGAGTTTCGAAAGGTGAGTCTGTCCGGAACTGAACGCGGTGGACTACTCGGACATGGAAGCTTCCTAACTGCGTCGGCCAATGGGGTGGACACCTCTCCGGTGGTCCGGGGGGTTTATGTCATGAACAAACTTCTTGATTACACCCCTCCGCCTCCCCCGGACGATGTGCCTGAGATTGAACCCGATGTAACTGGAGCCACCACCTTGAGGGAGAAACTGGTCAAGCACCGGGCGGACGCTACCTG
>OZSS01000827.1_pt1 | contig 14891 bp, 16 predicted proteins | sample 1779911 | NCBI WGS metagenome assembly OZSS01 (sample SAMEA2603589, study PRJEB24840) | metagenome | biome: Water; feature: Photic zone; material: Seawater sample | place: Mediterranean Sea | collected 2013-11-12 | depth 10 m | reverse complement strand
CACAAATAGTGAATGGTGCGCCTTTCAATTTTTTTATCGCTGCTGATACGGAGACCATTGAGAGGTTAGAAAAATTAAAGTTAACAGTCAGAAATTCATCTTTTCAGTACGCAAAGGGTCAACTCGTGGTGTTCTCCCCTCGGGAAGGTATAGATGTAAAAGAACTACTCATGGCTTCAAGATATCAAAAAATTGCAATCGCAAATCCGTCTTTATCTCCTTATGGAAAGGCTTCAAAGGAATTATTAAAGAACTTGAAGATATGGAACTCTCAAAAAAATAATATTGTTTCAGGTATCAACATAGAGCAAGCTTACCAATTTATTAAAACAGGGAATGTTGAGATAGGCATAATCGCCAAATCTCAATTTATGAGAATAAAAAACCAATCTGGTCACAGCTACTGGATACCTCCTCAAAACCTTTATTCTCCAATAAATCAGAGTGCTGTGCTACTAACAGATAATGAACCATCAATGCTGCTACAAGAGTTTTTTCATACCAATTTTGTTCTAAACTTAATTCAAGAGTTTGGATATGGATTGCCTAATGATAAATAGTAGTGATTGGACAGCACTTACATTAACTTTTGAACTTGCATTAATCAGTACAATCATTCTCCTAGTAATCGGAACACCGATTGCTTGGTGGCTTTCTCAGACAAAAGTGCGATTTAAATTTTTAATTGAAACAATGGTAGCACTTCCAATTGTTTTACCACCTACAGTGTTGGGTTTTTATTTACTGATCTTTTTAGGACCACAGGGTTCAGTTGGGAAATTAGTAGGTTATCTCGGTGGTCCAAGTTTAATATTTAGTTTTACCGGGCTGGTTCTTGGTTCTATAGTCTATTCTATGCCTTTTGTTATACAGCCACTTCAACATGCTTTCAGTGTTATTGACAAACGAGTCGATGAAACCGCTGCAACAATCGGCTTCTCGAAACTGAGACGTTTTTTTTATCTTTTTTTACCACTCAGTAAAACAGGTTACCTATCTGCTTTTGTTTTAGGCTTCGCTCACACGCTTGGTGAGTTTGGAATTGTTTTAATGATTGGAGGTAATATTCCTGGAGAGACACAAGTAGCTTCAATCTCAATTTACAATTATGTTGAAATGCTGGAGTACGATAAAGCACATAGGCTGTCGCTATTACTCCTACTAATCTCTTTTACTTTATTAGCAATAATTTATAGTCTAAGAATTAGATTTGGTCGATACTAAATTGAACCTAACAGTAAAGTTAAATATAAAAAGAGATCAGTTTGCACTTAAGGCTGATCTGAGTTTGCCCCTCGAAAACATGACAGCATGCTTTGGCCCTTCAGGTGCAGGGAAAACTACTTTCTTAAGACATCTTGTAGGTCTTGATAAATCACCAAAGACAAGCATAGTTTTAGACGGAGACATTTTACAGGATGATGATTCTTTCATTGAGACTCATCGAAGGAATCTTGGTTTTGTTGATCAAAATCCATTTCTTTTTGGTCACCTGAATGTCGAGCAAAACATAATGCTAAGTGCTAAAAACTTTTCGACAGTAATAAATAAAGATCTCCTGAGTGAATTAAAAGAGCGTCTAAAAATAGATAATTTAATGTCAAGGAGAGTATCCAGGCTGTCTGGTGGTGAAAAACAACGGGTGGCAATTTTAAGATCATTGATATCATTGCCAAAAGTTGTTTTATGGGACGAACCGCTCTCAGCCGTTGGATATAAACAGAAAGAAGGCTTAGTTCCCTATTTAAAAAACACATGTGCAAGACTCAGGATACCCATCATTTATGTTACGCACTCAATCGATGAAATATTAAATTACTCGGATCAAATAATTATTATTAATGATGGAAAGGCTGAATTCTCAAAAAATATAAGTCAATCCCTTACCAAAATTCAAATTCCGTACTTAAACAGCAGAGCAATTAGCGTCTTCCTCGATGCAAAAGTCATTCGAAACGATAACAGATATGGGATTACAATTGTTGAAACAGGTATTGGACGGTTATCTATTCCTGAATGTCAATTTGAAGTTGGCCAGCGCTTCAGGGTCAGAATATTATCTGATGATGTATCAATTACATTATCAAAATCAAAAGACAGCAGTATCTCTAATATTTTTAAAGTAAAAATTAAAAAAATAGCCACTGATTCAAAGCACATGAAAATCATCACTCTTGAAAGCGGGAGTACTCAAATTAAGGCGAGAATTACGAAAAAATCTTCTGAAATTCTTAATTTAGAATTGAACGACGAAGTATTTGCTCAAATTAAAACAGTTGCGATTACCTATTAAGTATTACCATAATAGCGCGATCAAGCATTTTTAAAATTATATCGAATGTCTGAAATCAATAAATTATTTAACCAATTTAGTCTTTATGGAGAAAGAAGATTTCTCCCATTTTTTATCACACAATTTTTAGGAGCTTTTAATGACAACCTTTATAAAAATGCGCTTCTCGTCATTATTGTGAGCAATGCGGTTATAGAATCAGACAGCGAGGTAAACTTTCTTACTAACTTTGCAGTAGGTCTCTTTATTCTGCCTTTTTTCTTATTTTCGGCTACTGCAGGCCAACTAGCTGACAGGTTTGACAAGGCAGTGCTAATGAGAAAAGTCAAATTCTGTGAAATTATGATCATGCTTCTCGCTGCATTCTCACTCTTTAATCAAAACCTGACCATTATGTTATGCATTCTTTTCTTTTTGGGAACACAATCTGCGTTTTTTGGCCCTCTAAAATATTCAATAATCCCACAACACTTAACTAAAAAAGAACTCTTAGCAGGAAATGCCCAGGTTGGTATGGGGACCTTCGTATCTATTCTCTTGGGAACTTTGATTGGGGGTTGGATTATCACCATTAAAGACGGGACGTATATTTTAGGTTTTCTGATGATAGCTATGGCATTAATAGGATGGATCTCTAGCCATCAAATTCCGACTGCACCCCCGGTAAATAAAGAATTAACACCATCATTAAATCCTTTCAAAGAGATCAGTAAAAATTTCCATTTGGCCTCTCAAGATAAAACTGTTTGGTATTGTATCCTTGCGATTTCATGGTTTTGGCTATACGGTGGTTGCTTTCTAACGCAGGTTCCAAACTTCACTGTGAGCGTTTTAAATGGACATCCTAGAATGGTTTCAATCCTTCTTGGAGCCTTTATAGTTGGTGTCGCTTCAGGAGCCCTGCTTTGCAACCGACTTTCAAAAGGGATTGTAAATCCTGCATTAGTAACTGTTGGCACGCTTGGTTTAAGTTTATTTGCATTTGACTTGAGCTATGCATCTTCGATATTTGCTGCTGCAAACGTGAATTTAAAGGATATTATGCCAGGGGAATTTTTAACGCTTGACGGTAGTATGCGTCTCTCACTCGATCTGGTATTAATAGGAATGTTTGGTGGACTATTTATTGTCCCATTGAATGCTATGGTCCAAGCCAGGACCGACATCTCAGTCAGAGCAAGAGTAATCTCAATTAACAATATCATTAACTCTGCCTTCATGGTAGGGGGTAGCCTGCTGGGTATACTATTTTTAACGATTTTAAAATGGAGTATTTTGGAGTTTTTTGTTGCTATTGCGATTCTAAACATCGCTTTCATGAGTATGATATTCTCAAGAGTTCCTGAGTTTAAATCTAGCTTTATACTGTGGCTCAGATCTATGAAAAAAGGTAATTAACGTGCAGTTATCAACTAAAATTCTTCTTGGCATGAGTGCAGGCATTATCGTTGGTTTGATCTTTAATCTGCTAGGTGGATCTGACCCTGACTCGCCGTTCTTAATCACATGGATCGTCGATAATATTTTTGACGTTATCGGAAAAATTTTCGTAATCTCCTTGAAATTATTGGTTGTGCCCCTCGTTTTTTTCTCATTGGTATGTGGCTCTGCATCAATGGGTGAGGACATAAAAATGGGTCAAGTTGCTGTTAAAACTGTATGCCTTTATTTGTTCACAACTGCAATGGCAGTGTCAGTCGCATTAGCAATCGCCAATGTTGTGGATCCTGGAGTAGGAATAAATACAGGATCAATTGATAATATCAATGTCAAAACTGCACCATCCTTCAAAGAGGTATTAATCGGCATATTTCCTGACAATCCTTTCAAGGCGATGGTTGAGGGGAACATGCTACAAATAATTTTCTTCGCATTACTTGTTGGTATCGCAATTTTAAAAGCTGGTGATCATGGGCAGCAAGTTCTGAAGGGTTGTGTTTCGATAAATGATGTAATCATGAAAATGGTTTTCATGCTCATAAATCTTGCTCCATATGGTGTTTTCTGTTTATTGGCAAAACTGTTTACGAGAGAAGGATTTGATGCAATAGTTAATTTGGCCTTGTACTTTAGCACTATTGTTTTTGTTCTTTGCTTTCATGCAGTAGTGATTTACAGCACAGTGCTTTATCTTTTTACTCGCTTAAATCCACTTAAACTGTTTATAAACATGCGGCCTGCAATGCTATTTGCGTTCAGTACGTCCTCTAGCAATGCCACAATACCTGTTACATTAAGTGCGGCCAGAGAGCGATTGGGTGCTGATAATTCGATTGCCTCATTTACGGTACCATTGGGTGCTACGGTCAATATGGACGGAACTGCAATAATGCAAGGAATTGCAACCGTCTTTATCGCACAAGCATATGGGCTTGAATTGTCTATGGTCCAATATTTATCTGTAGTAGCTACAGCCACTTTAGCATCAATTGGAACGGCTGGAGTTCCAGGAGTTGGATTAATAACTTTGGCAATGGTGCTTCAGCAAGTTGGACTTCCAGTTGAGGGCATAGGTTTAATCATTGGTGTAGATAGGCTTCTTGATATGCTTCGTACAGTCATCAACATATCCGGAGATGGTATGGTCACCACGGTGGTTGCACATAGCGAGAAGCGATTAAACGAAGATCTATTTAACATTATAAAAAGTTAGAAAAGTCGTCAAAGACCTCGCAAATATTCAATAGTAAGAAGTTGGTGAAGTGGTTAGGACAAGAGGAGATGACACTTCCTCTCTTTTTACCTCACCGCAAAGTAACTCCACGAGTTCCAATGAAAAATCAATTGCAGTGCCGGGCCCTTGACTTGTTACATAACAATTATCAATGACTACTTTAGATTCAGAGTCCAGTTCTCGACAATTGATGGAATTATGAAAATATGGATGACATGTTGCGATATGTTCATCAAGAAGTCCCTTTCCCCCCAGCACCAAAGCGGGCGCCGCACAAATTGCACCAATCAATTTTTTACTGCTAGCATGTTCTACCAAAATTTTGTGAAAAATCTTGCAATTCGCAATTGCATTTGCCCCCTCAATACCTCCAGGAATAACAATTGCATCCCAAGTTTCTTTTGCGCAGTTAGTAATGCCACAATCACCAACTACTTTGGTTCCTCTTGCGGCTGTGATTTGATCATTATCCTTCGAACCAATTACGGCCACAGTAACATCCACACCTGCTCTTCTCAAAATATCTATCACTGTTACTGATTCAATCTCTTCACTACCATCAGCGATTGGTATTAAAGCCTTTATGTTCATACTTATTTCTCCAATTTTGCCCTCTCAATAAAAACATAGAGTCACTATAAAAATAAATATTAATATTAATAATATGACATCATCATTATAATATCGTTCGAAATTCTGCTTTTTGATTAAGCTAGCAAACAAAATTTATTGTCCACTTTAAAAGTTTATTTAATACCCTAGGGAAGTTCGAATTTGATGAGTTCAAGGATAGACTTTTTAAAAAATCATCAACTTGCAAAAAACCTGTTACTAATTAATCGTGGGATTGAAAAAGAAAGTCTTCGCACTGATAAATTTGGATATTTATCGCAAAAAAAACATCCAATTTGCCTTGGCTCTCCTCTAACTCATAAAAATATAACTACTGATTTCTCAGAAGCCTTAATAGAGTTAGTTACCGATTGTCACACGTCAAAAAGTGATCTTCTAAAACAACTGCATGAACTGCATGCGTTTACATTTCATTGTATTGAAAATGAATTGCTTTGGCCAAACAGTATGCCTTGTCAACTACCTGATGCTAATCGAATCCAAATTGGCACATATGGAACATCAAACATTGGCCAAATGAAACATATCTATCGAAAAGGCCTTAGCAACAGATATGGTAGCTACATGCAAACTATATCTGGAATTCATTACAACTTTTCTTTATCTGATACTTTTTTCGAAATACTCAAGACTCTAGAGGGTTCAAATTTAAACTTACAAGATTTTAAATCCGACTGTTATTTCGGACTAATTAGAAATTTTCACCGATTTTCATGGTTTATCTCTTTCATGCTTGGCGCCTCACCAATACTTTCAAAAAACTTTTTGCAAAATAGTGAGCATAAGTTGATACCTGTGAGTGGGTCTGCTGACTCTTTCTATACTCCTTTTGCAACCTCGCTGAGAATGGGTGATCTCGGATATAAAAGCAAAGCACAAGACTCTCTTAAAATTAGGTATGACAATATTGATACATATATAGCTGACCTTAGATCGGCACTCGAGCAAACCTTTAGCGAATATGAGGAGATTGGCCTAAAAGATGAACATGAAAACTATAAACAACTCAATACAAATGTACTTCAAATTGAGAATGAATTTTATAGTGATATAAGGCCAAAGCGTACGACAAATACAGGAGAAACACCAACCAAAGCGCTAGAAAAACGAGGTGTCGAGTACGTCGAGATAAGATCCATTGATTTAAATCCTTTTGTTGCCTGTGGAATTGACGAGGATACTATAGATTTATTAGATATTTTTCTTATCTATTGCCTCATGAGTGATAGTTCGAAACTCGATGAAATAGAACAAATAAACATATCAACTAATTATTTAAATACTGTATATGAAGGCCGTGATCCAAAGCTACGCTTAGTAGGAAGAAATGGTGATGCCTACTTGCTCGATTTGGCCAATGCGTTGATAGAGAATATGAAGCCGATTGCAAAAATTTTAGATACCCTGAATAACAATAACAGCTATGAAAAGGTTTTAACCAAATCGAGTGATTGCGTAAAAAATAATTCACTTTTACCCTCAGCCAAAATAGTCAATTTGATTACAGAAAATGATCAAACATTTCAAGAATTAAATTTGACAAAGGCGAAGGAATATTCTGACTACTTTAAAAAGTTCAAGCTAACACAAAATGAATTTAACGCCATGACGCTTGAAAGTAATGAGTCGATAAAAAAACAAGCAGAAATCGAGCAAAATGATACACTCTCGTTTGAGTCGTTTCTTAATTTATTTTAATGATCAAAGCACTTTATAACTTAGATAATAGATCAATAAATCTAGCATCCTTCGGGATTTGCTTGTTCTCACTGATACTTGCTAAATATTATTTTGAAGAATTTTTAGGTCTGGAACCTTGTTATCTTTGTATCACTCAAAGGATATTCTTGTTACTTGCTGGAATTGTTTTTTTGACTTCAACGATACACAATCCAAAGAATTTGTTCAAAAAGGTCTACTCCTACGTTGCGATATTTTTCTGCAGTGCAGGAGCATATTTTTCAATAAAACAATTATATCTGCAGAGCCTACCAGAGGACCAAGTTCCTCAGTGCGGTCCTCCCGTGGAGTATCTCTTAGAAACTTTCTCCGGTTTTGAAGTCCTCTCAATGTTAGTTCAAGGGGATGGGAATTGCGCAAAGGTACAATGGGAGTTTTTATTTATTTCAATGCCAGGATGGGTCCTAGTCATATTTTTAGCGTTGATTGCTATAACAGCTTTTCAATTAAAACGTCCATCATACTAGGACCTAGCCAAAATGATTACCTCACTCAACCTTTGATTTCAAAAGTTCGACCTCAAAAATTAGGGTTGCATTCGGAGGAATGGGTCCAGTGCCTCCAGGGCCATACGCAAGCTCTGACGGAATAACTAACTCCCACTTTGATCCCTCTGACATGAGCAAAAGAGCTTCAGTCCATCCCGGAATGACTTGAGTCACTCCAAATTGTGCGGGTTCGCCTCTCTGGATTGAACTATCAAATATGACCCCATCGATTAGTCTTCCTTCATAATGAACCTCAACAGTATTATCTGTTGTTGGTTTTGAGCCTGTTCCCGCGACTAATATGCGATATTGTAGCCCGCTTTGTGTTGTTATAACGTCTGCTTTTGACGAGTTAGTCTCCATGAATAAAGCTCCCTTTTTTGCATTTTCTTCAGCTTGCTCAGCTAATATCTTTTGTTGTGAAGCTTGAAGTTCTTCCTGTTTTTTCTTCATTTCTTTTTCAAACTCAGCGACTGTAGCCGAGATATCGTCTTGACTTAACCTAGGGTCCCTCGCAGCTAAAGCATCCTCTAAACCTAAACGAAATGCTTCTTCATCAAATTCAATCTGCATCGCTAAAATACTTGAACCATTGTCTAAACCCATCAAATAACTGATTTTTTTTATTTGATTATCTAATGGTAAGTCCTGCATTTTATCTTCAGTAATATTTCCCGCACTCTGGTTTGGGTTTTCACAACCATTCAAGCCTACGAACATCACTAATAACACAATATATTTTATCAATATTTTCATTTTTGACCCTTTATCTATTCGCCATTTGTAATACTTTCTCAACCAACTTTGTAATACCCTTTGATGCCTCAGAAATTCTAGACGCCAACATATAAGCAGGTGTGGTGACAAGCCGATGCTCATCATCTACACAGATTTCATCTACATTACAATTTTTATGTATGCCACCAGTTGCGCGAACTACGTCAGCAGTAGATTCATCCGTTCCGATTGTGCATGATACTCCTTTTCCGAACAATAGTCCTGACATAACAGGTGCAATACAGATTAATCCTATTGGTTTTTTTAGCGCGATCGCTTGTTGCATAAAGCTTTGAAAATTAATGTTTATTTTCATTTCAGCCCCATCGACAGCAAAGGTACACAGATTTTTCGCCGCACCATATCCTCCAGGAACAATAACTGCATCAAATGCTTCGACAGAAGCCTCAGAGATATCAGAAATTTCACCACGCACTAACCGAGCAGATTCCTGCAAAATACTTCTCTTTTCACTCGTATTTTCATCCCCCGAAAGATGATTTATAACATGGAATTGTTCATCTTTTGGAGCAAAACATGAGACTGACACTCCCATTTCATCTAGACGCAAAAGTGTCAACACTGTCTCGTAAGCTTCCGATCCATCGTAAACTCCACAACCAGATAAAATTACAGCAACTTTGAGTTTATTCATTTCCTCACTCATTTATATCCGCCTCTTCAATTTTTTGTAAAATAATCTCCCAAATGGAGTGGCCTAATTGAATTCCACGTTTCTCAAATTTTGTCATCGGTCTGTAATCAGGCTTGTCAGTAAACTTACCATTTAAGGCAGTATTTACGAATAAATCACTATTTTCGCTTATTTCAATTACTGAATCGGCATAGGGTTTCCAATCTGAAACAAAATGGAATATTCCACCTGACTTCAATTTATTAGAAACTTTTGCTAAAAAATTTTCTGTTACTAACCTGCGCTTGTTATGCTTTTTTTTATGCCATGGATCAGGAAAAAATACTTGAAAACGATCAATGCTTTTATCAGGAATGCACTCATCAATCACATCAATCGCATCTGCCCAGTATATTCTAATATTTGACAACTTGAGGTCATGGATAAGATTTATTAGGTTGCCTATTCCGGGAGCATGAACTTCAATACCTATATAATTTTCATTTGGATTATTGCACGCCATTTCAGCGACAGAAGAACCCATCCCAAAACCAATTTCTATAATTGTCTTATGTGTGTTATTGAAAGTCTTTTCAAGATTTATTAATCCATTTTTTAAGAACAATCCATAATCGAAAATTTCATTACCCAACGCTCTTTTTTGCGATGGAGTAATTCGACCTGGTCTTACAACATAACTTTGAATAGATTTTTTTCTTAACTCACTGAACAAACAACATCATCCCTTAAACTTGACAACTAAAAGTATGATCCACCCTGCAATAAAGGCCAAACCTCCTAGTGGAGTCAAAAATCCATAAATTGAAATATTTTTGAGAACTAATAAATATAAGCTCCCGCAAAAAAAGATGATCCCCACTAAAAAACATATACATATAAGGTGAACATAAAATTGCTTTTTAAACGAGCTATTAAATAGAGCGACAAACAGTAAGCCCATACTATGAAACAAATGATAAATCACAGCAGTCCAATATATATTGAGGTTACTCATCGTAAACTGGCTAGTTATGCCATGAGACGCATATGCACCAACTAAGATACAAAGCAAGACACTCAGTGCTGATATTCGAATCCAGATATTAATCATAAAAAAAGCCGTATGTTTTATCATACGGCTTCAAGTTTCTTTTTAACAATTTATTGTTGCATTTGACGTTTAAGCGCTAGCATCGCGTTCTTTTCAAGCTGCCTTATACGTTCGGCGGAAACACCATACTCATCTGCCAACTCATGAAGTGTTTGCTTTTTATCATCCAACCATCTTCTTTGGAGAATAACCTGACTTCTTTCATCTAAACTTTTCATTGCATTTTTCAAACGAAGGTTATTATCAGTTTCAGAATCATGAGACTCTACGAATTCAGCAGGATCAATTTCATTTGAGGCTAAGTAAACGGAAGGTGAATACGTACTACTATCCTCATCATCGTCCTGAGATAAATCGAACGCAGTATCGGTTGAAGAAAGCCTCATCTCCATTTCCATAACATCTTTCAATTCTACATCTAAATCATTAGCAATTGCTTTTGCCTCATCTTGCGAAAGCCACTCTAGCTCTTTTTTTGCGCTTCGTAGATTAAAGAAAAGTTTTCTCTGCGCTTTTGTCGTTGCAACCTTTACTATTCTCCAATTTTTCAGGATAAACTCATGTATCTCAGCTTTAATCCAATGAACTGCAAAGGAAACCAAACGAACGCCTTTTTCGGGATTAAATCTTCTCACTGCTTTCATCAAGCCGACATTTCCTTCTTGAATTAAGTCACCAAGAGGTAATCCATAACCATTATATGAACGCGCTATATGGACCACAAATCGAAGATGCGCTAAAACGAGCTTTCTAGCCGCATCCAAGTCTTCGTTATAAAACAACGATTCCCCTAATGATTTTTCTTCATCGACTGATAAAATAGGAATAGCAGCCGCGCCTTGAATGTAAGCATTCAAGTTTGAACCGGGCGTCATCCACTCCATTGTCTGAAGAGCTTTTGTCATAATTTCCTCTTAGTTAGCAAGACAATATAACATTTTTTTATAAGTGCTTCAAAAATATACATAAACTACGCACTATGGATAAAGATTGGGTCACTTAAAGCTAATTTCAAGATATTATGAAGAAAAATAGTTTCATTTAATTTATATTTAAAAATCAATTAGCGCATCGACAAACAGTTCAGCTTCAAAAACCTTGAGATCATCAATTCCCTCACCCACTCCAATATATTTAATATCTACAGGAAACTGCTTTGCCAATGAGATAAGAATGCCACCTTTCGCTGTCCCATCCAATTTAGTCAACACTAATCCCGTGACATCAACCGCTTTGTGAAATTCAGACATCTGACTAAGCGCATTCTGACCTGTTGCTGCATCCAAAACCAGTAAAACCTCATGGGGTGCATTATCGGACAACTTGGAAGCAACGCGTTTTATTTTTGCAAGTTCGTCCATCAAATTGTCTTTGTTATGGAGTCTGCCAGCCGTATCCGCAATAACAACGTCTATATCTTTTGCCCTCGCCGATTCGATCGCATCATAAATGACTGATGCACTATCTGCACCAGTTTGCTGAGCAATAACAGGTACATCAATCCGATCACCCCAAATTTGAAGTTGCTCAACAGCTGCAGCTCTATAGGTATCTCCTGCCGCGAGCAATATCCTTTTCCCCTCTTTTTTAAAATTATTTGCTAATTTTCCTATCGTAGTCGTTTTCCCAACACCATTTACACCAACAACGAAAATAACGTGTGGCTTTTCAGAATTAGATATATTCTTTCCAGCTGCGTTTGCCTTAAGACTGCTGATGAGGAACGCTCGAAGTGCCTGTTTAACTGAATCGATATCCTTTAGCTCATTTCGATTGAGGCTTTGAGTCAAAGACTGAATTATTTCATCAGTCATTTGAGCCCCTATGTCAGCCATAATTAAAGAGGATTCCAAATCTTCTAAAAACTCAGCATTTATCTCTCTCTTTCCAGCAAATATATCTTCGAGTCCACTGCGTGTTCTTTTCAGAGCGTTCCGTAGTCTAGAGGAGATTGAGCCTTTCTTTTGCGCCGAATCATTATCAGGTTTCTCAGTATTATTTTTTCTACTAAAAAATTTCATTGCAATCTCTTAATTCCAATTAGCACAAAAACATCAACCAATTTATATTAAATCTTTTTACTGTATCCTATCGTCTCTAAAAGATTAAGTATTTTAAATAACTCTACAAATTTGAGATGAACAAGAAAACGCATAAATCTTCAGTTCGGATAATTGGGGGAACTTGGAGAAGAAGAAAAATCCTCTTCCCACATGAACTGGGGCTAAGACCGACTGGTGACAGAATACGGGAGACACTTTTTAATTGGTTGCAGCCAAATATTGTTGATGCAAACTGTTTAGATTTGTTTGCAGGATCGGGAAGTCTTGGTCTTGAGGCAAAATCTAGAGGTTGCGCATCTTGTACTTTAATTGAAAAAAATAAGAAAGTTTTTATATGTCTTCGAAACACAATTGAATCATTTGGATCCTCAGTGGATCTGATCAATGATGACGCGCTTAAATATCTTGCATCTACTCAATTTACAAAAAAATTTGATATTGTATTTATCGATCCACCCTTTGACTCAAATCTTCATGAATCCGTAATTCAAGTACTCGAGGAGAAGCACTTACTAAATGTTGATGCAAAAATTTATGTTGAAAATGATGCTAATGCGTCTGAGTTACTTGTACCAAAAAATTGGTCTCTTATCAGAAATCAAGTCGCGGGTCAGGTAAAGGTTATGCTATATTCTCGCAGCGCAAACTCAGAATCAGACAAATAAGCTAATTCGGAGAATAAAGCTATGAAAACTATCGTCTATCCAGGCACCTTTGATCCGATTACTAAGGGTCACATTGATCTCGTGGAAAGAGCTTCCAATCTATTTGACAAAGTGGTGATTGCTATTGCTAGTAGTGAGAGAAAGAATCCACTGTTTTCATTGTCTGACAGAATTAAACTTGCTGAGGAATGTTTGAGACACATACCCAATATTGAAATAAAAGGCTTTGACTATTTGCTCGTTGAATTTGTAAAAGATTGCGGAGCGCAAGCAGTAATGCGGGGATTGAGAGCAGTTTCAGATTTCGAGTATGAATTTCAATTAGCTAATATGAACCGAGCACTCAATCCAAAAATAGAGAGTATATTTTTAACTCCTGCGGAGAAATTCTCTTACGTTTCCTCCTCTCTGGTAAGTGAAATTGCTTCCTTAAATGGTGATGTGAGCAAGTTTGTAACATCAAATGTTGAAAGCGCACTTAAAAACAAATTTAAGTAGTCTTTATCTATTAACTTTGACACGAGCGACAGAATACAGAACTTCTTTGCGCTATACGAATTTCTTTAAGTGGTTGGTCACACTTAACACAGGCCTTGCCTGCTCTGCCATAAACGCTCAGGGACTGCTCAAAATATCCAGGCTCACCTCTACTATTCGTAAAATCTCTCAAGGTTGTTCCACCTTGCTTAATAGCGGAGCTCAATATTACTTTAATATTTTCCGCTAACACCTCATAACGCTTAAATGAAATCTTCCCAGCACGTCTTTGAGGTTTGATACCGCTCTCGAATAGCGCCTCATTCGCATAAATATTTCCTACACCGACTACTATTCTGCTATCCATAATAAAAGACTTTACGGGTGCTGTTCGCTTCCTCGCCTGATTCCATAAATACTCTCCACTAAAATATGAGGACAAAGGCTCTGGCCCGAGCTTTTCCAATAGCGCATGATCATATTTGCTCCATAACCAACATCCGAATCGTCTTGGATCATGAAAAGTGAGAACATGTCCATTCGATAGGTACATTTGGATATGGTCATGTTTTTTTAATAAGTCTGTGTTTGTAATCAACCGAAGACTTCCACTCATACCAAGGTGAATAAGAAATGAACCGTTAGTCAGAGAAACAATAATATACTTAGCACGTCGACTGACATTCTCAATTTTCAGACCTCTAGCCGTAGCCTCTATGCCCTGAGTTACAGGCCATCGAAGTTGAGGCTGTCTGATGACTAACCTCTCAATCATAGTATCGATTAGATAAGGTTTTATTCCAGCAACTGTTGTTTGTACTTCAGGTAATTCGGGCATATATTTTCATTGATTTTTACTTTTAATAATAATTTACTTATTTTTGTCAAACTAGATCAAAACATCGCTAGCTAGCATTTTGTCTTAAAAACAGTAAAATGAAGTTCCTGAAAAAATTGTAGGCGAAAAAATGGCATTAGGAAAAAGAAGGCGGAGTGAAGAAGAAAACGAAATCGATATGACGCCAATGCTCGATGTCGTTTTTATAATGCTTATCTTCTTTATTGTCACAGCGTCATTCGTTAATGAAGTCGGTCTTGATGTAAATAGGCCTCCTACATCTGACGCACCACCCCCTGACTCTGCAGATACAAATATCGTCTTCAGAATATCAGAGTCTAACGAAATTATGCTGGAGGGAAGGCGGATTGACGTTAGATCCGTTAGAGCGAATGTGGAACGACTCAATGCTGAGAAACCTGAAGCATCGGTAGTAATAGCGGCTCACCCAAAAGCGAAGACAGAACTATTCGTCAAAATATCAGATCAAGCTAGAGA
>OZSS01000826.1_pt1 | contig 14906 bp, 14 predicted proteins | sample 1779911 | NCBI WGS metagenome assembly OZSS01 (sample SAMEA2603589, study PRJEB24840) | metagenome | biome: Water; feature: Photic zone; material: Seawater sample | place: Mediterranean Sea | collected 2013-11-12 | depth 10 m | reverse complement strand
TCTTCGCAATACGGCATTCGCCTAATCATGATAGATTACTTGCAGTTGATGACGCCTGGTGGAAGCAGCAAGGCGGGTAACCGAGAACAAGAAATCTCGACCATTTCCCGAAACTTAAAGGCACTCGCCAAGGAATTGGAGATTCCCGTTATTGCGCTGTCACAGTTGTCGCGTGCGGTAGAAACACGAGGGGGCAGCAAGCGCCCACAAATTTCTGACTTGCGTGAGTCTGGTGCCATCGAGCAAGATGCCGATTTGGTAACCTTTATCTACAGACCTGAGTACTACAAGATTGACGAATGGGACGATGAAGAGCGTTCACCTGCTGCAGGACAGGCAGAATTTATCGTCGCAAAACATCGTAATGGTGGATTGGACAGCATACGCCTTAAGTTTATCGGAAACCTTGGTAAGTTTGACAATTTGGATCATTTTGACGCTCCTGTTGAGTTTCAATCCAAAATAAATGTAGGGGATGAACCCTTTGAGGTACCACGCACCAGTCCAGACCAAGCGTTTGGAACGGAAGACGACGATATGCCGTTCTAATTTATAGCTTATTTTACTTTATCGATAACTGCCTTAAAAGCATCTGGGTGGTTCATGGCCAAGTCGGCCAATACCTTACGGTTCAGTGCGATGTTGTTTGCACCTACCTTACCCATAAATTGTGAATAGGACATGCCGTGTAGTCTAGCACCAGCATTGATACGTGTGATCCACAAGGCACGGAAGCTGCGTTTTTTGTTTCTGCGATCGCGGTATGCATAAAGCATGGCTTTATCAACAGCGTTTTTGGCAACGGTCCAAACGTTTTTTCTACGGCCAAAGTAACCTCTGGCTTGTTTTAAAATTTTTTTTCTTCTTGCGCGTGATGCAACGGCATTTACTGATCTTGGCATAATGTAGTATTGATGAAGCAGGCGGAGAATCTCACTTTTAAAGCCGACTTCAGGTTATTGTTATTTTAAACGAAGTTGTTCCTTGATGTTATCGGCGTCGCTTTCATGCACCAACCCACTGTGAGTTAGCTTGAGCTTACGCTTCTTAGATTTTTTAGTCAAAATATGACTCTTGAACGCGTGTTTGCGTTTGATCTTACCTGTGCCTGTAAGCTTAAAGCGTTTCTTAGCACTCGATTTTGTTTTCATTTTAGGCATAACTACTTCCTTTTATTTTTTCGGATTCAACAACATGATCATCCGTTTTCCTTCTAATTTTGGCAACTGTTCTACTTTGCCATAGGGTTCCAAATCTTGTGCTAATCTAAGCAACAGGATATGGCCTTGCTCTTTAAAAACGATTGAGCGTCCTTTAAAAAACACAAATGCCTTAAGCTTTGCACCTTCTTCTAAGAACTTGATTGCGTGTTTTTTCTTAAACTCGTAATCGTGCTCATCGGTTTGTGGCCCAAACCGAATTTCTTTTAACACCACTTTCGAGGCGTTTGCCTTCATTGCCTTTTCGCGCTTTTTCTGCTCGTAAAGGAATTTTTTATAGTCGATGATTTTACACACCGGTGGAGCAGCATTGGGTGAAATTTCAACCAAATCCAACTCTAAATCGTTTGCCTTTTGCAAGGCCTTTTGCAATGGGTAAACCCCCATTTCTACATTGTCGCCAACCAAACGTACTTCTTGCGCCCGTATCTTTTCATTGATTCGGTGCTTGTCTTCTTTTATGATCCGAGCAGGGCCTCTGCTTCTTCTTCTGCGTATCGCTATAACAAACGAATTTAATTAATTGACTTAAAATGATGTTAATTCATCTTCAGCTTGACGTTTGATCAAATCTGCAAATGCGGCTAAGGACATACTCCCTAGGTCGTTTCCTCCGTGGGCTCTAATGGAGACCGTTTCTTGCGCAGCTTCTTGTTCGCCTATGATGGCCATAAAGGGCACCTTGCTCATTTCAGCTTCGCGGATTTTTTTTCCAATAGTCTCACTTCTATCATCCACGAGGGCGCGAATTTCGTTATTTTCTAAGAATTCTAAAACTTTTTTCGCGTATTTTTCATGCTTTTCACTAACACAAAGCAACTGCACCTGTGTTGGGTTAAGCCATAAGGGGAAGTTTCCCCCTGTATGTTCGATTAAAATTGCCACAAATCGCTCCATGCTGCCAAAGGGCGCACGGTGTATCATCACCGGGCGATGCAACTCATTGTCGTTGCCTTTATAGGTTAGGTCAAAACGCTCGGGTAAGTTGTAGTCTACCTGTATGGTGCCCAACTGCCAGCTTCTGCCCAAGGCATCTTTTACCATAAAGTCGAGCTTGGGTCCGTAAAAAGCGGCCTCTCCCGTTTCCACTACATAGTCCAATCCCTTTTTGTCTGCTGCATCAATAATCGCTTGCTCCGCCTTTTCCCACAGTTTAGTGTCGCCGATGTACTTCTCAGGTTTTTCAGGATCACGCACCGATACTTGGGTTTTAAAATCGCTAAAGCCCAAGGCATTAAATACGTAGAGTACCAAATCAATAACGCCCATAAACTCATCGTTGAGTTGTTCTGGGGTACAGAAAATATGCGCATCGTCTTGCGTAAAACCGCGTACCCTTGTAAGGCCGTGCAACTCGCCGCTTTGCTCGTAGCGGTAAACCGTTCCAAACTCGGCAAGTCTAATGGGCAGGTCACGGTAGCTCCAAGGAGAGGCGTTGTAAATTTCGCAGTGATGTGGACAATTCATGGGTTTGAGCAAGAATTCTTCTCCTTCTGCAGGGGTGTTTATGGGCTGAAAACTATCGGCGCCATATTTTTCATAGTGCCCCGAAGTCACATACAATTCTTTTTGCCCAATATGTGGCGTTACGACTTGTTCATAGCCCGCTTTGATTTGCGCTTTGCGCAAAAACTGCTCGAGTCTTTCGCGCAGTGCTGCCCCTTTGGGCAGCCAAAGCGGCAGGCCTTGGCCTACTTTCTTGGAGAAGGTAAAAAGACCGAGTTCAGCGCCCAGCTTGCGGTGGTCGCGTTTTTTTGCTTCTTCCAGCAGTTCAAGGTGTTCTGTCAGCAGTTTTTGCTTTGGAAAAGATACCCCGTAGATACGGGTAAGCTGTTTGTTTTGTTCGTCACCACGCCAATAGGCACCGGCGATATTGGTGAGTTTTACGGCCTTGATGATACCGGTATTTGGAATATGTCCACCGCGACAGAGATCGGTAAAATCGTCGTGATCGCAAAAGGTGATGGTGCCATCATCCAGGTTTTCAATAAGTTCTGTCTTGTATTCGTTTCCTGCTGTTTTATAAAACGAAAGGGCTTCTGCTTTCGCTACCGAGCGTAAGGAAAAGGCGTGTTTTCCTCTTGCGAGTTCAATCATGCGTTTTTCAATGGCCGGTAGGTCTTTTTCTGAAATGTTGTGTTCACCCGGATCGATGTCGTAATAGAAACCACTGTCAATGGCAGGGCCTATGGTGAGTTTGATGCCGGGGTACATTTGTTCAAGCGCTTGCGCCAAGAGGTGTGCACTGGAGTGCCAAAAGGCTTTTTTGCCTTCGTCATTATTCCAGGTATACAATACCAGCTCACCATCTTCTTGAAGTGGGGTAGTGGCTTCTGTGGTGGTTCCGTTATAGGACGCAGAGATCACCGCACGGGCAAGGCCCTCGCTTATGGATTGCGCTACCTCAAAGGGTGTACTGCCGACAGGCATTTGCTTGATGGCCCCGTCGGGCAAACGTATGTCAATTGTTGTACTCATGGAACCGCAAAGATAAGCGGATTGTGGGAGAGGTCAAGCACTTTTTATGGCTTAATCTATTTTTGCCTGTCTGGGGGCTTATTCTTCTCCAAAAAGCCCTTTGACCAACAGCCGGATACCCCAAAAACCGAGGGCAATTGAAGCAGCACACATCAATATGGCAATGCCCAAAACGGGAATATACAGGGCGTGTTCTTGGTTTTTAAAGGCGGAAGTCAGTACGGTAGGACCTGTAAACGCCAGCACGACGGCGTATGCCATAGCACGAAGACCGCGAAAGAGGTTTCTTTTGTTCATGATTATTCTTCAACGGCTGTAAAGATAACACTATCGCGTTCCACCACCCTAAAATAGCCTAGCGGAAAGTCATTGCTGTTGGTGGTGTTTTGAATGTTGCCACGTAGGGTGGACTTGGCCGTTGCAAAGGGGCCGCCACCGTCTTGTCCGGCGTGGGATATCAAGATTTGCATATAGGTATAAAAATCCTTGTCTGCGCCCATAAGGTAAACGGGGGTTGGGGTGTTTTTTGGAAAATACTTATCGTAGAAAAACGAAAAACTAATTTGATTGCCGTTATAAAACTCATCTCGTGTGACAAACAGGTTGTTGTAACCAAAATCCATAAGGTAGTAGTTGCCTTCTTCGGGTCTGTCTGTAAGCGTTACGATGGCTTCAACTTGATCGCCAGAAATAAGGGTGTTTTCGCCTTGCACCACACTGTCAAGTGGGGTTGACAGCACCAACGATGCGGTGGCAGTATAGGTGGCGTTATCAACCGTTAGGCGGAGCGTAAAGCTGTCGTTTTCATTTATGTCCACATTATACACATAGTAATGCCCTGCTGCATCTTCTTGCGCCGTTACCAATGCATTGGGTGTTTGGAGTGAAACCGTTGCATTGGACACTAAGGGCACTTGCTCGTCGTAGTAGTCGGTTGTTCGAGATAGAATCACTTCCAGTGTTCCTGAGGTTTCACCGAGGTTGCGCCACAGCATGGCGTCTATCACCAATTTGTTTTCTGCTGCTGGCAGCTTCACATCTATGGGGTCTTCACAGCCCATGATTAATACCAATACACATATTATTTTTTTCATCAGAAGCGTATGTTATAGGTTACAGAAGGAATGATACCGAAAATGGAGAGCTTATAGGCTTGGTTTTTTCCTGTTTCGGGATCTTGTTTAAAGCTGATGGTAGCGGCATTTCTACGGTTATAGATATTGTAGATGCCAAACACCCAGCTGCCTTTTATTTTTTTGTCTTGTTGTTTTGCTGGGGTTAGTGTTGCGGCAATGTCTATGCGGTGGTAGGTGGGCAGTCGCTGACCGTTGCGTTGTCCAAAGCTCGGCACACGGGTTCCCATAAATTCATATTGCCCCAGTGGATAGGTAATGGGCTGACCCGTTTGCAGTATCGCATTGGCATCCCATTTCCATTTTTTACTGTGATTATAGCTTAGGTTTAAGCTAAGGTCATGGGTTTTGTCATAGGCCGATCGGTACCAATCTCCTTGGTTGATGCCGGGCTCGTTGGGGTGCTGCCCGGGTGTTATTTGTTCAGCGCGCGACCAAGTATAGCCCGCCATTCCCGTGACTTTCCCTTGTGTTTTTTTAAACAAGAGTTCCAGGCCGTAGGCTCTTGCGGTACCGGGGAGTAGTATTTGCTCTATGGCTTCATTGGCAACCAATTCTGCACCGTCAATATAGTCATACCTGTTGTCGGTGTGTTTGTAGAACACTTCGGCTTCGAGTGAATTGCCGTTTTCGCTTTCCGTTACATATCCCAACGCCCATTGGTCGGACTGTTGGGGTTTGAGGTAGCGCCCACTGGGTGTCCACACGTCTAGGGGTGTGGGGGAGGTGGTGTTGGATATAAGGTGTAAATATTGGTTAACACGCTGATAGCTCGCTTTCCACGCGCTTCGTTCTTGGCGGTAGGCAAGGGTAAAGCGGGGTTCTAAATTGGTATAGTTTTGCTTGCTTTCCGCTTTGCTGTAAAAACCTAGGGCAGTGCCTTGTTGATAGATGCCCAAGCTTGGGTTATAGCTAAGAGGTTGGTTGTTGGCATATTCCAAGAGGCCGGATTGCGCCAAGCGGTTAAACTGGTTGATACGCAGGCCGTAGTGCAGCGCCAATTTGGGCGAGATATCGTGTTTGGCACTCAGGTAAACGGAGCCTTCGGCGGCAAACTTATTTTGCAGCTGTTCGATGTTAAATCCAGAGGTGGGGGTTAGCGGCTGTATATAGCCGGGGTTAAAGCTGTAGTAGGTGGCTTGCACCCCTGTTTCCAAGGTGATTTTTTCGGATATGTTATAGCTTAAATCGTATTTGACATTAAAGTTCTGAATGCCCGAGTCCCAGTCAAAGCCAACAAAGTCCAGTGCGAGACCGTAGTAGTAGTCGCTGTAAATGAGGGAGAGGTTCCCAAACACTTTGGGCGAAAAAATACGGTTCCAACGCAGGTTGACAACGGAATTGCCGTAGGTGTTTGTAAAGGTGTTGTCAAAGGCCACCACATCACGTCCAAAATAGCCCGAAAGCAGCAGGCGGTTTTTGTCGTTTAGGGGCAGGGTGATTTTGGTATTCAGATCATAGAAATACGCCAAGTTGGGTTGGTCAAAGGCTTTTAAGAAAAGGTGTGCGTAGGTGCCCCTTCCAGCGAGTAGAAAGGACCCTTTTCCAAGCGGTCCTTCTAGCAAACCACGACTCGACACGGCACCTATACCGCCGTTGAACCGCAAGCGGTCTTTAGCGCCTTCTTTTTGGTCGATGCGCAGCACGGAGGATACCCTTCCCCCGTAGGCCGCCGGGATACCGCCTTTATAGAGCTGGATGTCTTTGATGGCATCGGAGTTAAAAACAGAGAAAAAACCAAAGAGGTGGGAGGAATTAAATATGGTTGCCTCGTCAAGGAGGATAAGGTTTTGGTCGGCGCCACCACCACGGACGTTAAACCCCGATGCGCCTTCGCCTGCACTGCTTACGCCGGGCAGCAGTTGGATGGTTTTGAGTACGTCTGATTCGCCAAAGACGACAGGCGTTTGCTTGATGGTCTTGGCCGATAGGCGGTTGATGCTCATTTCGGGCGAGCGCATGCGTATGCGTTCAATGTTGTCTGTGACCACCACTTCCTCGAGTTCCTCGCTTTGCACGGCTAGGGTCACGTCCAAAACGCGGTTTTGGTCTAAGGAAATTTGGGTGCGTTTGGTTTCAAACCCAATATTTTGATAGATGATTTGATAGGTACCTGCGGGTAGCGTAAGGGAATACACGCCATAGTTGTTACTCACCGTTCCGAGGGAGGTACCTTTGGCATAGATGGTAACGCCCAGCAAGGTTTCTTGGGTATCGGCAGCTGTTAGCGTACCGCTAAGGGTGTAGGATTGTGCATAGGCGTTTAGTCCTACGCACATCAGTAGGGTAGTGATGTAGCGTATCAAAGCAATTTTTTTCAAAGATACGCAACCTAGTTTATGCAGCTAATGCCTTGTCTAAATTTTCTTTGATGGCAGCGAGGAAATCTTCCGTTGACAAATAGTCTTCACGTGTCATTTCTTCTTTGTGAATAAGCATGGCGAGGTCTTTGGTCATTTGACCGCCTTCTACGGTTTGGACACAAACCTCTTCGAGCTTGGTACAAAAATATGCTAGGTCGCGGTTGGCATCCAGTTTGGCACGGTGTGCCAATCCACGGGTCCATGCAAAAATAGACGCAATGGGGTTGGTAGAAGTTTCTTTCCCTTGTTGGTGCTGGCGGTAGTGACGGGTCACGGTTCCGTGTGCAGCTTCTGCTTCCATGGTTTTGCCGTCTGGCGTTACTAGGGTTGAAGTCATCAGTCCAAGCGAACCAAAGCCTTGGGCTACGGTATCGGACTGTACGTCTCCGTCATAGTTCTTACAGGCCCACACAAAGCCTCCGCTCCATTTCATGGCTGCGGCTACCATATCGTCAATAAGACGGTGTTCGTAAGTGATGCCTAGGGCTTCAAACTGATCGATAAATTCGTTTTCAAATACTTCTTGGAAGATGTCTTTAAACCTACCGTCATAAGCTTTCATGATGGTGTTTTTGGTAGACAGGTATAGGGGCCATTTTTTACTGATGGCACGGTTCATACACGAACGGGCAAAGCCGTAAATGGACGAATCGATATTGTACATACTCATGGCTACGCCACCTTCTTGGAAGTCGTATACTTCCCAGGTTTTGGCTTCGCTGCCGTCTTCGGGTGTAAAGGTCATGGTGAGTTTCCCTTTGCCTTTGATTACGGTATCGGTAGCACGGTACTGATCGCCAAAAGCATGACGGCCAATGCAGATGGGTTTTGTCCAGCCTTGCACATAGCGGGGTACGTTGCTCATGATGATGGGTTCACGGAATACGGTTCCTCCTACAATATTACGGATGGTACCGTTGGGCGAGCGCCACATTTCTTTAAGGCCAAACTCTTTTACGCGGTTTTCGTCTGGTGTGATGGTGGCACACTTGATGCCTACGCTGTATTTTTTAATGGCTTCCGCAGCATCGATGGTAATTTGGTCGTTGGTGGCATCACGTGAGGTAACGCTGAGGTCGTAGTACAACAATTCTACGTCTAGGTAGGGGAGGATAAGTTGTTGTTTGATGAAATCCCAAATGATACGAGTCATTTCATCTCCGTCCATTTCTACTACTGGGTTTGCTACGTGGATTTTGGCCATGGTTGTTTGTTTAATGGGCGCAAATATACATCCCGATGAGGGTATAAAAAAACAGCAGCTCAATATTTTGAGCTGCTGTGTTGGGTTTATAACAAAAAATGTCGTGAAAAAAGGGGTTGTCCCTATTTGACTTGACGTTCTTTGATACGTGCTTTTTTACCGGTGAGGTCACGGAAGTAGTAAATACGTGAGCGACGTACTTTACCACGTGCATTCACTTCTATTTTCTGTATGCCGGGAAGGTTCATGGGGAATATACGTTCCACGCCAACGGTTCCTGACATTTTACGGATGGTAAAAGTCTTGGTAGCGCCGCTTCCTTTGATTTGAATCACGACACCCTTAAAAAACTGGGTACGTACTTTCGCCCCTTCTCGGATTTCGTAATAAACGGTTATGGTATCTCCAGCTTGAAAGCTTGGCAATTCTTTTTTTGGTACAAATTCGTCCTGTACGTATTGTAGTAAGGCCTCCATTTTTTTTTTTAAATGATAGCTATGAAACATACACGGACCTCGCCAGCGGTTTCAAAGCGGATGCAAATATAATTCATATCCTTTACTCCACCAAACGGGACAAACTCATATTTTTTGAGATTTGTCCTTTTTTATTTTAAGGTTACTCCTTGTCTATCTGCAAGATATATCGTAAAAAATCATTGATCCTAATAGTTTGACATTTTTTCCGTAAAATTTAATTTTTTCTGGAAATATCGAACTTATTAGTTTTTGTTTATGCGCTAGAGGACTATCAAGATAGGTTTGTTTTAAGTTTTCTAAGTGGCTTCAAGGGCATCGGATTTCCATTTCCATTCGGAATTTGAAGTAACCAATACGTCAGAAAAATTTTTTGAGGTGTAATGTTTCATATTTAGCGTAAAGCATGTTGTCACAATTATCATTTTTCGATGCGATACAACACTGTAGTGTGGTTTTCAAAAAGTGCCTTGCGACTTATCACACGACGTATGTTCTCAAAGGCATCTAAATCTTGCCCTTCAGAATGATTTGTTAAAAGGTAATAACCTTCCAAGTTAGCTACCTCATTGATGTTATGAATAACCTTGAAGGTCTGCTGAAATGCAAATGGGAAAGCGGCATCCATTCGCTTGTAAACTACAATTTTGGCATTTTCCGGGAGCACTTCTGCCACAGCAGTTGTGGGGAGCACAGCGGTTAATTGAGGGTACAGGTATCCATGCAAAATAAATAATAACATACCCCATGAAAAAGTAGTGGTAAGCAAAAATGCAGCCGTTTTTTTTCGAATATAAAATAGCAATCCTAAAAGTGTACCAATGGCAGTTGGGACCAATCCAAAGGCAACACGACTTAACGATATAAGCGAGGCTTCTTGCTGCATTCCAACATGAGCAACTACTGGAAGTGCCATTCCTAGCAGCGAAAGCAACAAGACGCTTACCATATCCCAACGTGAAAAACCGTCGTCCATTTTTTTAGTAAAAAATGATCCCAATAGAAGTGTTATAAAAGCATAGCACGGCATGGTGTAATTGGGCAATTTTGTAGACGATATACTAAAAAATACGATAAATACGACTGCCACACATCCGGTAAAAGCCAAAGCGGGATTTGTGCGTTCTCGCCAAGCATGTCGGAACGCTTGGGGAATAAAAAACGAAAATGGAAGTAGACCCAAAAGCACAAATCCCCACGTAACCAAAAAACTACCACCATGGCCTTCCATTGGCGCTGAAAATCGACTGACGTTGTGATCAAAAAAGAATCCTTGCGTCCAAAGGCCATCGGATTTTAGATGTACTTGCCAAAACCACGGGACTACAATTAAGGCAATCCCTAAAAGCCCTAAAATAGGGTAATATCGGAAGGTGTTTTTTAATTCTTTTTGAAGCAAAATAAACAACCCAACTGAGAGTCCGGGCAGGGCAATGGCAATAGGTCCTTTGCTCAATGCGCCAAGTGCCAAAAAGAAGTAAAACAACACCAAATACAAATATTTTTTGGTAACATAAAAATGATAGAAACTGAATAATCCGAGTGTTACAAAAGCAATTAAATAGGGATCTGGAACAGCAAGATGAAACTCTTGCATAAAGAAAAAAGAACCTACTAAAATCAGTAGTGTAGTTTGTGCAACTGCATTTCCAAAATATCGACGCGCAAATCCAAACGTAGTAAGGAGTGTTATAAAACCCATAAGTGCCGAGAAAAACCGCGCTCCTAAAACTGTTGTACCAAAAAGGTTAAACCCCAACAGCATAAAGTAATAGTGTAGGGGAGGTTTGTCTGTGCGGAGTTCTCCATTAAATTTAGGCACCCAATAAGTACCACTTGCCAACATTTCTCTAGCAGCTTCGGCATTTTTGGCTTCATCCAAAATACTAATCGGATAGGCATTAATAAAAGTAAAACTGATTAATGCCGCCACTAACACAACAAAAATCCAGACTTTATTATTGTTTTCTAAAGAGAATTTCATCAACTCATCGGGTTCTTAGTATCTTTGTAAAAATAGTGCATAAATGTCGAATACTACTGCCTTACTATCACTAGTTGTTCCTGTCTTTAACGAAGAAGAAAATATTCCATTACTTACCGAGCGTATTTGTACAGCGCTGAACGGATATACATTTGAACTTATTTTTATAGACGATTGCTCTACCGATAATACACGCGAAGCAGTCAAAAAGATGAACAACCCCAAAGTGGTGTTGGTGGAATTGAAAAAAAACTACGGACAAAGTCTAGCCATGGCAGCCGGTTTTGAAGTGGCTCAGGGCGAATATGTAGTAACTTTAGATGGCGATTTACAAAACGACCCAGATGATATTCCCGCAATGCTCGATAAATTGATTAAAGAAGATTGGGATGTGGTTACAGGTATTCGTCAAAAACGACAAGACATCAAGCTTAAAACCATTCCCTCCAGGATTGCAAATTTGATTATTCGCAGCACAACCAAACTCAACATCCAGGACCAAGGATGCGCCCTAAAAGTATTTACCAAGGAAACAGCAAAAAGCTTAAATCTATATGGCGAAATGCATCGCTTTATCAATTTGGCGGCATTTTTAGACGGTGCCAGAATTACCGAAGTTGCAGTAAGTCATCATGCGCGACAATTTGGGGTATCCAAATATGGATTAGGCAGGACGTTTAAAGTGGTAAACGACTTACTGCTTATTTTATTTCAACGGAAATTTTTACAAAAACCCATTTACTTTTTTGGGAATATTGGACTTGCTTTGTTTGCTTCAGGCGCATTGTTGGGACTTTATTTTTTAGTCCTTAAATTAATAGGGGAAGATATTTGGGGACGGCCGCTGCTCATTTTAGCGGTATTGCTTATTGTAGTAGGCGTGCAGTTTTTCAGTATTGGTATTTTATATGATTTACTGATGAAAACCTACTTTGAGTCACAAGATAAAAAGCCGTTCCGCGTGCGTAAAGTTTCTCGCTTCGATGCGTAAGCAGCTACTTAAATGGATCCAATTAGGGGTAAGCGCCCTGTTTGTGTATTTGTTTATCAAGAAACTTAACGTTAGTGAATTAACGGACGTTCTTTTTAGTGTTCGTTATTCGTATTTAGTTTTGGCAATGCTCTTTTTTGTGCTGTCGCAGTACCTTTCTTCATGGCGCTTATTAGGTGTTTTTCGATCCTTTTCTTTTTTGTTACAACCAAGCTCGAACCATCGCTTATACGTTTTGGGAATGTTTTATAATTTCTTTTTGCCTGGTGGCATTGGCGGAGATGCATATAAAGCAATAAAACTGCAAAAGACATTTGATTGGTCGTGGAAAAAATTGGGGAAGGCATTGGTGCTGGATCGTGCAATAGGTTTAGGCGCGCTGCTGTGTTGCCTCACACTAATTGACCCAAATCTTTTGTTACCCATTTCATGGATTTGGCGCATTGCTTTGTTTTTAGCATTGATTTTTATTGGTCGCTACGCGACTCAAATTCTGTTTAAAAGCAAAGCGATTTACTTTAAGACGCTTTGCTGGAGTTTTGGCGTTCAAATAGCGCAGTTACTTAGTGTATACTGCATTGCAAAAGCACTTAACATTCCCCAAGAATTTATAATTCCGTTGTTGTTAGTGTTCTTAATTTCCGCAGTTGCCTCAATTGTTTCTTTTGCAGGACTGGGAGTTAGAGAATATTTATTTTTATGGAGTGGAACTTGGTTAAGCACAGCTCCTGAAACTACAGCAGCTATCGGCATTTGGTTTACACTTCTAACGGCTGCAGTATCGTTTTTGGGAATTTACTATTTGTTTTTTGATAAGCGTTTGCGGCTTACTCGTGATAATACTCATGAAACCACGCCACAAAGTGACGAAGCCCTTTCGTAAGACTGGTGTGCCCAATGGTACCAATATGTGCTTCTAGTGCACGTACATCTGCATGCGTTCGATATACATCACCAGGCTGCATGGGCTTGTTTTGACGAATAAACTTTTTTCCTGTAATGCTTTCCATTAGGCTGATGAACTCCTCTAAAATGATAGGTTGCGCATTTCCAATATTAAATAAGCGGTAATTAGGACAAAGGGCGTGGTTATCTTTTTCAAGTAATTTTAAAATGGCAGTTGCAATATCATCAACATAAGTGAAATCCCGTTGTAAGTCGCCGTTGTTAAATACGTGAATGGGCTTGTCTGCAAGTAAAGCTTTTAAAAATAACATGGGTGCCATATCCGGTCTTCCCCAAGGGCCGTAAACGGTAAAAAAGCGCAACCCAGTAGTATTCAGTTCATGCAAATGGCTGTAGGTGTGTGCCATTAACTCATTTGCTTTTTTGGTTGCCGCGTACATACTAATGGGATGATCTACTCGGTCTTTTTCACTGTATGGCACCTTGGTCTGATTGCCATAAACAGAGCTACTAGAGGCGTAATACAACTGCTTTATGTTGTACTTTCTACTCGCTTCTAGTATATTAAAAAATCCATTGATATTGGTTGATACGTAGGGTTCGGGTTGTTTTAACGAATGCCGAACGCCTGCTTGAGCCGCCAAATGAATCACCTTATCAAATTGTTCTTGTTCAAATAGACGGTTTATTTTTTTTGAATTGACAATGTCCAACCGCTCAAAACGAAAGCTCCCTTGCAGCGCTGGACTTAATGCGTCTAACTGGTTTAATCTTGCTTCTTTTAAACTTACTGAATAGTAGCTGTTCATATTGTCAAGTCCAACAACCTCATAGCCATTTTCAACAAGTAGTTTTGTGACGTGATATCCAATAAATCCAGCTGCGCCAGTAACTAAAATTTTATCCATCAATTTTTTTTCTATTTTTATTAAAGATACGTTGAGAAATCCAATCGCCGCACCAAACACAAATGAGGCTTAAAAGTACGCCTGCAAAAACATCAGCTACAAAATGTTGGAATAAAAACACACGTGAATACCCTACTACCAAAATTGCCAAATAAAGCAACATACGCTGATACGCGTGCTTTACATACCGCATCAGAAAAAACCCGTATGTAGCTGCAGATGCTGTATGTCCAGAGGGAAACGAACGAAACCGATGAAATGACAGCGAAAAATCAGCTGGATTCCATCCATCTGGTAACGATGTAAAGTGTGCGATTGGTCTTGTCACGTCTGGAAAAATAAGTTGCTTAAACACATAAATCCCGATTCCCATAAGTGCAGAAACGATTAAAAAATGAATCAACTCGGATGTAATGTGTCGTTTTTTTTTAATGGCGATGATCCATATAAGCACAAAAATGACAAGTGCAAACCATCCGTCGCCCATAAAAGTGATAATATTGAATGTGGGAAAAAGCGCTGGAGCTACAAAGAGATTAAAGGGCAATTCTAATGTTCCCCTTCCAGCAAATGCTAAAGGGAGAAGTAGCATGTGAAGTGCACCAAAAAAAAGTAAATATTTTGGCGAACGTGGTGCAGAAAGAACCTTTAAAAATTGCATCGGTGCAAATATAACATCAAATTATATTGTAAATTTATACACCTGTGAAAAGATACTTATAATCGGATCTGGATTTTCTTCTCTTTCCGCAGCCGGGTATCAATCCAACAAATCGGGTCTTTTGGCTTGGGTGCTTTTAAGCGCCTGTTCTTCGCGCCAAGCATCTACTTTGGGTGTATTGCCCGAAGTCAGTATATCAGGCACCTTGTGGCCCTTGTAGTCAGCAGGACGGGTGTATACCGGCGGCGCGAGTAGCCCATCTTGAAAAGAGTCGGTTAGGGCAGAGGTCTCGTTGCCCAATACCCCGGGAATCAGCCGTATCAGGCTGTCACAGAGTACGGCAGCTGCCAATTCACCTCCAGAAAGTACGTAGTCGCCTATGGAAATTTCATGCGTTACAAACATATCCCGTACCCGTTGGTCAACGCCTTTGTAGTGTCCGCAGAGGACAATAATGTTTTGAAGCAGCGACAACTTATTGGCCATCCCTTGATTGAGCACATCGCCATCGGGTGTCATGTAAATCACGGCATCGTAGTCACGAGCGGCTTTTAGTTCGCTGATGCATTTGTCAATGGGTGC
>OZSS01000823.1_pt1 | contig 14926 bp, 18 predicted proteins | sample 1779911 | NCBI WGS metagenome assembly OZSS01 (sample SAMEA2603589, study PRJEB24840) | metagenome | biome: Water; feature: Photic zone; material: Seawater sample | place: Mediterranean Sea | collected 2013-11-12 | depth 10 m | reverse complement strand
AAACTTAACTACATCATAAACAGCGATAAAATCTAATAAAGCAAATTTTAAAGAAGTTTACTACAGATTAATTTAAAGTAAAAACCTTCTTTTGAAGGTAAAAGGATTAGAGAACTAAATGTTCTAAAATCAACACAACTCCACCTAAGATGACAAAAAACCACAGTATTATTTTATAAAACTCCATTAGTAATAGTACGCCAAATAAACCAATAAACAACTAATTATTAAAGATTATAAATCCTTTCAGTTTGAAGAAAGCAAGCGCTTCTAAGAAACGTTCGTGAATAATAATACAAGTCTTATTAAGGATCTTACTTCAAGCCAACAAATATATAATCAATCGCAGTGCGACATAGATATTTATTCTGGAACAGATATAACCGTTAGAAGTGGACGTGATATCTGGGGTGTAGCAATGCGGATAAGGTCGCCACGCTTCTTTAAATGGGCAAAAAACTTCTCTTTGGGCATCTTTGCGTCCAAACCAAATTCGCAGGTTCACGCGGTCTTAAATTCAATAAGTAAAGAGGAAGTGTATTACCCCCACTTCATACTTCAGGTTAATGGTGTCGATGTTTACTATATAAAACATAACCAAATTAAAACCCACCAAACAAATGCTAAAACAAATGATCCAGAACAGTAAAATTCAATACAACTTTGAAGGAAAACGAATCACACCTTCCAAATTCAATGAAATCAGATAAAAAATAGCTAAAAAAGGGTACTTTTTTATCAAATTATATACCAATAAAAAAGGGTTTCATTTCTGAAACCCTTTTTTTAAAGGGTGGAAGATCGGTCTCGAACCGACGACCTCCTGAACCACAATCAGGCGCTCTAACCAACTGAGCTACAACCACCATTTGGATGGCAAATTTAATATTTTTTTAATTTCAAATTAGCTTCATGAAAAATTAAAATCAGAGAGGTTTAGATTTCTTGATCTGGATAGACAATACCCGCTTCATTTCTCACCTCATCTAACAAGTACATTAGTTGGACACTATCGCTATGACGCCACTTTTTACTTTGCAGGAGCTTCTCTCTTAAACATTGGTTAGTTTCTTCAATCTCATAAGAATAACCTAATCCTACAAAAGGATATTCAATTTGATCTTCTAGTTCACCTTGTTTTAAAACTGCCCTATTTGCGTCATGCCACCTAGAGGGTAAGTATATTTCTCCTTTTTCTCCACAAATCTTTGCGCCCATGTCTTCATCATGTGTTATTCCAGAATAAAGCATTGCTTGTGATTCTTTATAAGACAACATCATCGCGGTCTGCAAATCAATTTGCTGTTCTGATAGAATAGAATGTGCCATAATTTTTTCGGGCATTCCTAACAATTGATAGGCCAAAAAAAGAGGATAAATTCCAATATCTAATAAAGAGCCTCCCCCTTTATTGGGATCCAATATGCGTGACTCTAGCCCTCTATCCAGTCCAAAAAAACTAAAACTAGCTTGTATATATCTTATTTTTCCAATTTGACCCTCTTCAATCCATTTTAGAACATGCTCAAACAAAGGGTTAAATCTTGTCCACAGAGCTTCCATAAGAAAGGTATTATTGTTTTGGGCAGTGGCTATAATTTTAGACACTTGACTACTGTTCATTGCCAAGGGTTTCTCACACAACACCGCCTTTTTTCTATTTAATGCCTCTATGCTCCATTGGGCATGAGAAGGGTGCAGTGTTGCTATATAGATAACATCAACCTGATCATCTTCAAGAAGGGCTATGTAGTGATCATAAAATGATAGGGCATTAAATTTTTTAGCAAACAAAGCCGCATGGTTTTTTCGTTTTGAAGCCACTGCCTGCAAAATACAATGCGGAACAAGAAGCAAATCTGAAGCAAACTTTTCAGCAATATTACCTAATCCTAAAATACCCCATCGGATGATTTTCATATGGCTAAGAAATTAGTCCTACTAAGTCTGTCACAGAGAGAGGTGTTTGGCAAGTAAAGCCTTCTCCTGCATTTTTAAATATGAGACGACCCATATTGGCTGCTCTATAACTAATACTTTCTAAAAAATTTTCACTACTTATCGGTGTCGAACGCTCTGTGCTTTCAGGATCAAAGAATTGCGATTTATAAGCCTTAATTGCTTCAAGCTTTTTGTCAATAAAACCAGAAACATCTACAATCAAATCTGGAACGGTCTCATTCCATTGAATATATTCAAGAATTAATTTTGGAGTCCAAGGATCCAGCTTTTTGTTATTCTCGTCTTTTAACTGTATTTTCTCAAGTCCACTCAAAAAACAAGCAGCATGGACTAATGCATTTGCTTTGCCATGATCTACATGTCGATCTTTGGGTGTGTTACATAAGATGATATCAGGCCTAAAAAATCTGATTTTTTTCATTACTTCCAATTGATGGGTTTCATCATTCAGGAAGAATCCATCACGAAAACCTAAATTTTCTCGTGTAGTAACATTGAGAATTTTAGCTGACTGATTTGCTTCTTTCATTCTAATTTCAGGGGTGCCTCTAGTGCCAAGCTCTCCCTTTGTTAAGTCAATGATTCCAACTTTTTTTCCTTGTGAAACCGATTTGGCAAGTGTGGCCGCACAGCCGAGTTCAACATCATCAGGATGGGCCCCAATGGCTACTATATCAAGTTTCATAAAGTACAATTTTTGAGGGCGTTTTCTAAATCTTCTTGAAGATCTTCAACAGCCTCAATACCACAAGAAAATCTGATTAATTGGGGAGTAATACCTTGGTCTATTCTTTCCTCTTCTGTGAGCAATGCATGAGAGGTCAAACGCGGACTTAAAGCCGTTGACTCAACTCCAGCAAGACTCATTGAGGGCTTGATAAGAGTAAAATTTGAGAGGAATTCTGACACATTTATTTTTGGATCTAATTCAAAAGAAAGCATACCTCCGAACCCTTTCATTTGAGCTTTGGCAAGATCGTGGTCTGGGTGTGAAGGTAACCCAGGATAATAGACCTTTTTTATCCAAGATTGCTCTTCTAAAAAAAAAGCTAGTTGTTGAGCATTGTTGTTTTGAGCTTCCACACGAAGACTTAGTGTTTTTATGCTTCGTTCTAATAGCCAAACGGTAGCATCACTTAAATTACCACCTAAATTTTTAGCAACCTCATACACTTTAGAAATAGCCTTGCGCTCCCCTACCACTGCTCCTGCGCTAATATCACTATGTCCACCAAGATATTTTGTCGCACTATGAATAACAATATCGATCCCTAAAGCGATGGGGTTTTGATTGACAGGGCTAGCAAAGGTGTTGTCGATGATGGTCCACAAACCTTCTGACTTTGCCCATGATGCTAGTTCTTTAAGATTTACCAATTGGAGTGTAGGATTGCTAGGGGATTCAACATATATTCCCTTTGTATTAGGCTTTCTTTTAGCCATTATATCTTCAAGCGATAGCCCTTCGGTGAAAGAAAATTCAATTTGATATTTTAACAACTCTTTCTTTACAAAATTTCTTGTTCCACCATAGAGATCATTTTGGAAAATGATGTGGTCACCCGGACTTAAATGTGATAATAATGTTGTAGAAATAGCAGCCATCCCAGAACTAAAAATAAGTCCAGATTCAGCACCCTCTAAAGAGGCTACTTTTTTTGATAAACCTCTTTGATTTGGGGTGTTAAAATAGCGGGGATATTGATTAATTTCTACCTCTTCAAAAGCATAAGACGTAGACATATAAAGTGGTGAAGTTGATCCCTTGTGCACTGTATCTTCAACATTTCCAGAATGGACACAATTAGTCTTAAAATGTTTTTCTTTCATAACTAATTTTCAATCCAAGCAATTACTTCTGGATCTTTTGGGCTTGTTCTAGGACTTATCACTTTTGATAAAACCCCATTTTTGTCAATTAAATATTTTTGAAAATTCCATGTTACCTTGGAATCAAGTTTGCCATTTTTGTTGGCTTGAGTTAAAAACTGGTAAATCGGATGCATCTCTTTTCCTTTAACAGAAATTTTAGCCATGATCGGAAAAGTAACACCATAGTTTTTTTTACAAAAAATAGCTATTTCTTCATTGGTCCCAGGCTCTTGACTGAGAAAATTATTAGCTGGAAAGCCAATAATGACAAAATCTGCTCCACCATACTGCTCATATAACTCCTGTAATTGAGTATATTGGGGTGTTAATCCACATTTAGAGGCTGTATTGACAATCATGACTTTTTTTCCTTTCAATGAATTGAAATCGAAAGTATCTCCTTCAATAGTTTGAGCTTTATATTGATAAATTGTTTTGTCTACAGTGCCATTGTTTTGTGCCATAGATAAAAGAGTTGTAGATATTAGAATAAGGGCAAGTAACTTTTTCATAGTTTTCAAATTTCGTTTTTTTTTTTGGATAAAAAAAGATTTAAACTACTTCTGCAGATAAACCAGCTTCAAGCAATAAGGTACAGCGGGGGACTAAGTCTTTAAGATCTCCTGTTTTTACGGTGCATTTTCCTTTAAAATGAACAATATAGGCACATTGTTCTGCTTGTTCATAGGTGTGATCACAAACTCGGACTAGGGTTTCTATAACGTGTTGAAAAGTATTCACATCATCGTTAAATAAAACAATATAATGTTCTTTTTCAGAAGCTACCTCTACTTCGGGCTCTGAACTTGGTTCTTCTTGTGGTTGGTTGCTCCTTATTTTAAAAAATGGATAGCTGCCCATGACATGTTTCTTTTTATCGATTCTTTATTTAACCCAAGTGCTGTAGCTTTTTTCGTAAGTTCTAAAATATCAGTAATAAAAATACCTGAAAGAACTAAACTTCCACCGACTTTAAGGCATTTGTAATAAAACTGCAAGTGCTCTGAAAGCACATTTTTGGTAATATTTGCAAATATATAATCATAAAATTCTTCTTTCTTTGGCGGTGTATCACTTTGGGTAAAAATAATTTTATTTTGATTATTTCTTTGGGCATTCTCTTGGCTGTTTAAAACACAATTGGCATTATTATCAATACCATGAACCACATTTGCTCCTTTTTTTGCGGCCAGAATAGCAAGGATTCCTGTGCCACAACCCATGTCTAGCAGCACTTTATTTTCAAGTTTCATTTCTAAGCCATAATTCAACATCATTTGGGTGGTCTGATGATGACCTGTACCAAAACTCATCTTGGGTGTGATGACGAGTTCTAGTGGCAGTCCTGTAGATGGATGAAAATCAGCTCTCACCACACAATGATCACTAATTTGAATTGGCAAAAATTCTGCCTCCCAGTTGGCATTCCAATTTTCTGTAGCAATATTTTTTTGCTCAAAAGCAATAGAAACTTCATCATTTTTTAGTAATTCAATATCTTCTAGAATATTTTCATACCAATCATTTTCAGCAATGTAGGCTTCTAACCCATCTACTGTCATTTCAAAGCTTTCAAAAGGGAGTGTTGAAAGAGTAGCTAATAAAATATCAGTCCAAGGTTCCTTTGGTGAGATTTTGAAAGAATAGGAAATGTAGTTTTGCATCATCAAAATGCATTGGCAATAGCCATAAAATCTTCTGCTTTCAGCGATGCACCACCAATAAGACCTCCATCAACGTCAGGCTTTGAAAAAATTTCTTTGGAGTTGCCAGGTTTTACACTTCCACCATAAAGAATTGAGGTGTTTTGGGCTATTTCATCTCCATATTTTGATTTTAGTAAGCCTCTTATGAATTGATGCATTTCTTGCGCCTGTTCAGGAGTTGCGGTTTCACCTGTTCCAATGGCCCAAACAGGTTCATACGCTAAAATGATTTTTTTCCAATCAATACTGTCCTGATTGAATAATGCCTCAGTGAGTTGTTGCTCAACAATTTCAAAATGATTTCCTTGCTTTCGTTCGTCCAATTGTTCTCCAAAACAAAAGATTATTTCCATCGCTTGTGTGAGCGCTGAAGCAACTTTTTCTGCAAGTAGGGTGTTAGTCTCATAAAAATAGGTTCTGCGTTCGGAATGCCCTAAAATGACGGTGTGTACCCCCACACTTTTTAGCATATTAGCTGCTATTTCACCCGTGTATGCGCCCGCAGTAGCAGCATGCATATTTTGAGCTGCTACGGTTATTGACGAATCTTTTAATTGTGTTACACTTTGAGCTAGATGAACAGCTGTTGGTGCAACCAGTATGCGCGTACCATTTTTAACGGTTAAATCCCGTAAATCGGATAACAGTTTTTCTGTAGCTAATTGATCATTATTCATTTTCCAATTTCCAGCAACAATTTGATTTCTCATAAATTAATTTAGTTTTATTTGTGGATCTAAATAGACATAGAGTAAGTCTACCACAATATTAATAATAATAAAAAAGAACGCAATAATTATAACAGCTCCCATAATTACGGGAACGTCCAAAAGATTTAATGCCGTTACAATTTCTTTACCTAAGCCCCTCCATCCAAAAATATATTCCACAAAAATAGCTCCTGCTAAAAGAGAAGCAAACCATCCAGAAACAGCAGTTATAACTGGGTTTAAAGCATTTTTAAGGGCGTGTTTATAGATGATTCTAGCCAAAGACAATCCTTTAGCCCGAGCCGTACGGATATAATCTTGCTCCATTACTTCAAGCAAACTGCTACGCATTAATTGAATAATAACAGCCAACGGGCGAATGCCTAAAACAAATGCAGGTAGTACTAAATTTTTAAGTGTTAATTGATGGGTTTCTCCATAGTCGTCAAGTTCAAATAAACTTCCTGTCATGTTTAAGCCTGTGAATTCATGCAAAACCAACCCAAATAGCCATGAAGCTAAAATAGCGCTGAAAAAGGAAGGCAAACTCATTCCCAGAGTACTTACTCCTTGAAGACATTTATCAATAAAATGATCCTTTTTCAACATAGCAATAATCCCTAATGTGATTCCAAAAACAACGGCAATACTCATCGCTGCAATAGCTAAAATAATTGTATTTGGAAGGGTCTCTCTTATGATTTCCGACACAGGTTTTCCTCGTTTTTGATAAGATGTTCTTAAATAAGGAAACTTCAACACCCATTGTCCAGAAGATTGGCTTAAAACTACTACTCCACCATATTTATTCTTTTCATAATGTGTAAAGGAATTTGTGTCTTTAGAATGGTATGATAGTGGAGAAAGATCATTGATGAAACAGAGATATTGTGTTTCAATGGGTAAATCAAAACCATATTTCTTTTTTATTAGAAATCGTTGTTGCTCATTTTGGTTTTGCCCTAGCATCATTTGGCTAGGGTCACCTGGCAATACATTAAAAAGAAAAAAAACTAGGGTGACTACACCAAACAGAGTGAAACCCATTTGAAGGGTTTTATTGGCTAAATAGGGCCCCATTATTCTTCTGAATTTTGTAAATGAATCAAAGCAAAAACAGCATAATTAATAATATCTAAATAATTAGCATCAATACCTTCACTGACAAGTGTTTTTCCTTGATTATCTTCAATTTGTTTAACGCGCAATAGCTTTTGAATAATCAAATCAGTCAGAGAACTAACACGCATATCGCGCCAAGCTTCACCGTAATCATGATTTTTGGCTTCCATTAAACTTTTGGCATTTTCAAACTGTTTGTCAAAATGCAACAGCGCTTCTGTTGAAGAATAATCAGGTTGTTCTACAACCCCTTGTTCTAGCTGTATTAAGGCCATGATAGCATAGTTGATAACCCCAATAAACTCTGTTTCTTGCCCCTCTTCAATGTGATGTTCTTTGTTTTCTTGGAGGCCTCTAATGCGCTGTGCTTTTATAAACAACTGATCAGTAAGTGAGGGAATTCTAAGAATACGCCAAGCGGCGCCATAGTCATGCATTTTCTTTTGAAACAAATCACGGCATTTTTCTCTTATTTGTGAATATTCTAGCTGTGTGGCTTCCAATAAATTATTTTTAGAGTAAATTTCGAATATATTTTCGGGTTCAAAAGAATATTGTTAAAAAGTTATTAAAAAATGTTCGATAAGACGATTCAAATTCAGGGTAAATTGATTGATTTTAATGTCCCTAAACTTATGGGTGTTTTAAACCTAACTCCTGATTCGTTTTATGATGGGGGGAAGTTTGAAGACAAAAAAGCAGCTTCAGCCCAAGTACAAAAAATGCTTGATGAAGGAGCTGATTTTATTGATGTTGGAGCCATGAGTTCGCGCCCTGGGAGCAACCTTCTATCTGCTGAACAAGAATTGGAGCGATTGCTACCTGTGTTGGAATATTTATTAGAATATTTTCCTTCAAAACACTTCTCGGTTGATACTTTTTACAGCCGTGTTGCACAAAAAGTATTAGCCATGGGTGTGCCCATGATTAATGATATTTCATGTGGTAATGCCGATCCAGAAATACTTCCAGTTGTCAGTGAATTTGACGCTACCTATGTGATGATGCATATGCAAGGAATGCCCCAGAATATGCAAAACAATCCTACCTACGAGAATACGGTTCAAGATATACTTTATTTTTTTTCAAAAAAAATCAGTGAAGCAAACGAAGCAGGGATAAATAATCTGATTATAGATCCTGGATTTGGTTTTGGAAAAACCATCGATCATAACTATGAAATTCTAAGTCATTTAGATGTATTCAAAACCTTAGAACTTCCTATTCTAGTTGGTTTGTCAAGAAAGTCTATGATTTACAAACCACTTTCTATTACTCCTAAACAAGCTCTCAATGGAACTTCAGTTCTGCACACCAAAGCCCTACTTCAAGGAGCTAATATTTTGAGAGTTCACGATGTGAAAGCGGCCAAAGAATGTATTGATTTGGTAGCCCTAATGCAATAGATTTTTTAATTTTACAAAAATCAGTTTTTTGAATACGCTTGATTTTCTTGATTTTTCTTTTGTAGATGTCTTTGACATTATCCTTGTAGCCTTACTTCTTTTCTATCTCTACAAGCTTGTTCGCGGCACAGTTGCAATTAATATTTTTATTGGTATTGTGATTATATATATCATATGGAAACTCACCGCTGCTCTGCAAATGGATATGCTGAGTAGTATTCTAGGTAATTTTATCAGCGTTGGTTTCTTTGCTTTAATTGTGGTATTTCAGCAAGAAATAAGAAAATTTCTACTGCTAATAGGTTCTACGAATTTCACCAATAAACGACGTGTTATCCGCTTTTTTGATTTCTTAAAAGAAAAACAAACTAATACGAATGTACAACTCAAAACCCTAGTGTCAGACTGTATGCAAATGGCCAGGAGCAAAACTGGGGCCTTGATTGTCATTGAGCAAAGTAATAATCTTGACTTTTTAATCACCCCAGAAAATGAGGTTGAAATAGTTATCGCTCCTCAGTTGCTAGAAACTCTTTTTTTTAAAAATGGTCCAATGCACGACGGTGCAATTATTTTGAGACAAAATAAAATCATTGCTTCAAGAGTGATTCTCCCTGTCTCGCAAGAAAAGCTTCCCAAAAAATATGGTATTCGACATCGTGCTGGTTTAGGGATCTCAGAAAAAACCGATGCTATTGTTTTAGTTGTCTCTGAACAACGTGGTAGCATTACGTATATTAAAGATCAAAATTTGATAGAAATCAAAACAGCTGACCGCCTTCTTGATCAACTTAAAACAGATATTGACTTCTAATTCAAACTGGGGTTTCAGCAGCAAATTGAATTTCATAGAGTTTTGCATAGTGCCCATCTAGAAGTTTCATTAATTCTTTATGAGAACCTGTTTCAACAATTTGACCTTGATCCATAACAATGATCCGATCAGCATTCTTCACTGTAGCTAAGCGGTGAGCAATTATAATTGACGTTTTACCTTTTGTAAGAATAGAAGTTGCTTTTTGAATAAGTTCTTCAGAATAAGTATCTATAGAAGAAGTCGCTTCGTCTAGAATTAATATGTTAGGTTGGGTTATGTAGGCTCTCAAAAAGGCAATGAGTTGACGTTGACCAGATGAAAGTAGCACCCCTCTTTCTTTTACATCATAGTGATATTTTCCGGGTAGTGATTCTATAAATTCGTGTACTCCAATTTCTTTGGCAGCCCGAATCACTTCTTCCTCACTGATTGACTCGTCAAAAAGAATGATGTTGTTATAGAGGGAATCTGCAAATAAAAAAACATCTTGTAGCACCACGGCTACTTCTTTTCGTAAAGTATGCAACTTGAAGTCTTTTATTGAAACACCATCTATAGTAATATCTCCTTTATCAAAATCATAAAAACGAGATAAGAGGTTGATGATAGTTGATTTACCTGCCCCAGTTGCCCCTACTATGGCCACTGTTTCTCCTTTTTTAATTTGAAACGAAATTCCTTTAAGCACCTCCTCATCAGGCACATATGAAAAGTGAACCTTGTTGAAAACAATCTCTCCCTCTAAATTTTTTGCTGATAGGGTGCCTTTGTCTTCAATGTTGCTTGAAGTAGCCAAAAGACCAAAAATACGATCTGTAGCAACCATGCCCATTTGAAGGGTGTTGAATTTGTCTGCAATTTGACGCAAGGGTCTAAAAAGCATTTGTGACATTTGAACAAACAAAAAGATGGTTCCTAAAGAAATACTTCCACTACTAATTGCATTAAATCCACCATACCATACAAGAAGTCCAATAGTAATCGAAGAAACAATTTCAGCTACTGGAAAGAAGATCGAATTAAACCATACTGTTTTAAGCCAAGCTTTTTTGTGCTTTTCGTTGATAGAAAGAAAGTTTTCATATTCAATTTGTTCTCGATGAAAGACTTGGACTATTTTCATTCCACTAATTCTTTCCTGAACAAATGTGTTTAGATTAGCAACTTGCAATCGAACCTCCTCAAATGCATTCTTCATGGCTTTTTGAAAAAGCCTTGTGGCGTATATGATAACAGGAAAAATAGAAAATACTATAAGAGACAAACGCCAATCTACGGCCAGCATGACGATGATGACCAAAGCCATTTTTAAGAAATCAGCAATAATCATAAAGAGCCCTTGAGAAAAAATACTAGCAATGGTTTCAATATCATTTACTGATCTAGTGACTAATCTTCCCACAGCGGTAGTATCAAAATAGGCCATCTTAAAATGGATGATTTTACGAAATAAATCTACTCGTAGATCTTTTACCACCTTTTGTCCTAACCAGTTGGCATAGAATACGAAGAGAAATTGAAAAAGCACCTCCATAAATAGGGCTCCAAACATGAGTAATGTCATTTTGAGGGTGCCATCATAGTTTCCTAAACGAATGTGGTCATCTACAGTAATTTTGAGCAAATAGGGAGTTAAATTTGAAAAAACAGAAAGTAAGATAGCCGCACTAAGAACAAAATAGTAGGTGCTTTTATAAGGTTTAACATAATTAAGCAAAACCCTGAAAAGCTTAAAATCAAAAAAAGTTTTGGCTTTACTCATTTAATAAAAACACTTTCAGGATAGGTGATTTGGGTCAAAAATAAACCTCGGGCAGGGACAGAAAAGCCCGCCTCTGAGCGGTTTTTAGATTGAATGATATTGTGCAAATCTTCTATTGTTTTCTTATTAAGGCCGATTTCTATTAATGTCCCCACAATAGCTCTGACCATATTACGTAAAAAACGATTAGCTGTGATTGTAAAGATATAACCGTTTTTTGTTTTCTCCCATTTTGCTGAACTTATCTTACACAAAAATGTTTTTACGTCGGTGTTCGATTTCGAAAAACATTCAAAGTCTTCATATTCCATAAGTATTTGGGCGGCCTTATTCATTTTGTCAAGGCTTAAGTCTTGATATAAACAATAATGTAATTCGTTTTGAAAAGGTGACTTTATATTTTTTATATGATATTGATACGTTCTTGCAATAGCATCAAAACGGGCGTGGGCCTCTTCATTTACCCTAAGTAGGTGGTGAACTGCTATGTCATTGGGCAAAAATTGGTTGGCCCTATAAAGCCATTGAATATGATCTTTGATAGGATTTATAACTTGAAAATGAGCAAACATCTGTTGCGCATGAACACCAGTGTCTGTTCTACCAGCCGCTACTAAAGGAATTTGTTTTTTGAAAAAAGTAGTGAGCATATTTTCCATTGTTTCTTGAATAGAAACTGCATTGGGTTGACGTTGCCACCCATGATAATGTGTTCCAGCGTATGAGAATTCCAAAAAATAGCGCACCTTACTTTTCTTAATGTATCAAAGATATCGGGTTTTTGGCTTGCCCCTCAAAAAATTGTTGAAGCTTTTTTTAAAACAATTTCCTCTAAAAAGGGTAATGAAATATTTTTGAACTATACTTGAATGAATAACCTCTACTTTCAAGAAGTGAAAAAGATATTATTGCTTTCCGATACACACGGGCATTTAGATAAGAAAATCATGCCTTATATTAAAAATACAGATGAGGTTTGGCATGCAGGTGATATTGGAAAATTGGATGTTTTAAAAACTCTAGAAGCCTCTAAACCAACTAAGGCTGTTTATGGAAACATTGATAGTCACAAAATAAGACTAGTCGCACCAGAATATTTATCTTTTTATTGCGAGGGCTTGTCTGTTTTGATGCTTCACATTGCGGGGTATCCAGGTCGCTATGGCGTCAAGGCTAAAGAGCTCATTCAAAAATATCAGCCCAACCTATTTGTATGTGGACATTCACACATTTTAAAAGTAATGCAAGACAAAAAAAATGGTCATCTTCATATGAACCCAGGTGCGGCTGGTAATATTGGTTTTCATAAAATCAAAACTCTTTTGAGATTTGAAATTACGAACGGAAAGGTCAATAATTTAGAAGCTATTGAACTAGGATTGAGAGGGGCATTATCGAATGCGGTCAATTGAACGCACTAAATTTTCATCTTTTCTAATCCCTCGTCGAGCCAAGGTTATTAAAATAAAGTTTATCAAAGAAAAGACAACCACATATTCTGTCCAACCAAAACCAGCTGTAGGTTGAAAAGCTTTTATATAAAAACCAATTTGAATTGCTTGCAAAAGAAGTAAAACAAAACATAAAAAAATTTGTGAAGGGCTCTTTTTAAACAACACTATTGTGATGATGGAAACAATAGGAGATAAAATAAATCCATAATAACTAGAAAAAAGGGTAGTAGTATTTTCGCCAGTAGAATAATAAAACAACCCACAAGAGAAAAGAAAGACTAAAAATAAATAAAGGGTTTGCAGGCGCTGGATCATGATAATTTTTTTACAAAATTAAGTTTTTTTTAAAATTGCTTTTTTTTAACATAAAATTTGTATTATTGTTGAGAACTTCTGTCCTACAGAAGATAAAATTACCTCTTCATATTTTTGTTTTCCTATTAAATTTTTATGTACGAAATAGCTTCTTTAAGAACCAAGAAACTCCCTGAATTACAAGAAATGGCCAAAACCATTGGTGTAAAAAGAATAACAGGTTTAAAAAAGATGGATTTGATTTATCAAATCATCGATCATGTTGCGGCCAATCCACAAGAAGCCTCTTCTTCATCTAATGAAATCAAACCAGCAGAACCGATAAAGAAAGAAAGTCTTCCGATCATAAAGCCCATTCAACCCGTCAAAAAAAATAACCAACCGCTTCCTAAAGACCAAAAAAATAACGGAAAATTCGATAATCGGCCTCATAACAACAATAATGGAAAGAATAAAAACAAGAAATTTAAAGGAGAGGTTAACCACAATAAAGATAATCGAAACCGATATAGAGAACCCGATTTTGAATTTGACGGTATAGTTACTACCGAGGGTGTACTTGAGATCATGTCTGAGGGCTATGGTTTTTTACGCTCTTCTGACTACAACTATCTTTCATCCCCCGATGATGTTTATGTTTCACAGTCTCAGATTCGTCTATTTGGGCTAAAAACTGGGGACACTGTTTTGGGCTCTGTTCGACCTCCCAAGGAGGGAGAGAAGTATTTTCCACTCATTAAGGTTGATTTCATCAATGGGTTGGAGCCAAAATTGGTGCGTGACCGAGTTTCTTTTGAACATCTAACGCCCCTATTTCCACAAGAAAAATTCAAACTAGCAGAACAAAAAAGCACAATCTCCACAAGGATCATGGATTTGTTCTCACCCATTGGAAAAGGACAACGTGGCATGATTGTATCACAACCCAAAACAGGAAAGACAATGCTCCTAAAGGACATTGCCAATGCCATTGCAGCCAACCATCCTGAAGTGTATCAATTAATTTTACTTATTGATGAGCGTCCAGAAGAAGTGACTGACATGCAACGAAATGTAGATGGAGAGGTTGTAGCTTCAACATTTGACGAGCCGGCAGATCGACATGTTAAGGTGGCCAATATTGTGTTAGAAAAAGCAAAACGATTGGTTGAATGTGGGCATGATGTGGTGATCCTTTTGGATTCTATTACGCGACTCGCTCGAGCTTACAATACAGTGCAACCTGCCTCTGGAAAAATATTGAGTGGCGGTGTTGACGCTAATGCTCTGCACAAACCTAAGCGCTTTTTTGGAGCAGCACGAAATATAGAAAGAGGGGGCTCGCTTTCAATCATAGCCACAGCACTCACAGAAACTGGCTCTAAAATGGATGAAGTGATCTTTGAAGAGTTTAAAGGAACCGGAAATATGGAATTACAGCTCGATAGGAGAATTGCTAATCGAAGAATTTTCCCTGCTATAGACCTAATTTCTTCTAGCACTAGAAGAGATGACTTATTATTAGACGAAAATACGATTCAACGCATGTGGATTATGCGCAAATATTTAGCCGATATGAATCCTGTGGAAGCTATGGAGTTTATTAACGATCGCTTTAAAAGAACCCAAAGCAATGAAGAGTTTTTGATTTCCATGAATCAATAAATAGATATAAAATAAATACTCTATTTATTCCTCACCAATTTTAAAGATCTTCTCTTTCTTTCAATATCTTTTTGATCTATAATTTTTTCATCTAAAAACTATGTACAATAGAGAATTTGTCTTCCTTACATTTACCTTGAAATAAAAAAAATTAAT
>OZSS01000821.1_pt1 | contig 14954 bp, 16 predicted proteins | sample 1779911 | NCBI WGS metagenome assembly OZSS01 (sample SAMEA2603589, study PRJEB24840) | metagenome | biome: Water; feature: Photic zone; material: Seawater sample | place: Mediterranean Sea | collected 2013-11-12 | depth 10 m | reverse complement strand
GGCCATGGGCATGGCAGAGTGCAGGCCATATTTGCGTGCAACGTAGTTGCAGGTAGCAATGACGCCGCGTCGACTTGCGCTGCCGCCCACCGCAATCGGCACATCGCGCAGGCGCGGGTCGTCGCGCATTTCAACTGAAGCATAAAAACTGTCGCAGTCGCAGTGAATGATTTTGCGCATTCGGGTTAAACGCCTTCGACTCAGGTAGCAAGGATGGCTCCTGAGCTTATTGCATTTTTGTTGGTGGCTGAAACGCATACCGGCCAGTAAGATCTCGCTTAAGAACTTTGGTCACGGGCGCGTTATGGGAGGAACCGATGGGAGCATTTGAGGGCAAGGGGCCGTTATCCGGATTTAAAATCATCGAACTTGCCGGCATAGGCCCGGGCCCGTTTTGCGGGATGATGCTGGCAGATATGGGTGCCGAAGTGATTCGGGTTGAACGCATTGGTGCCGCTCAAGCGACGCAAGCGCCGAAAGATGTGCTGACGCGCAATCGACGTTCAATCGCAGTGGACTTAAAAAGTCCTGCAGGGGTTGAGGCGATTTTACGGCTGGTGGAAAAAGCAGACGGTCTGATCGAGGGTTTTCGGCCTGGCGTTACAGAGCGTTTGGGTCTCGGGCCCCAAGACTGTCAGGACAAAAATCCACGCCTTGTCTATGGACGCATGACTGGTTGGGGCCAAGAGGGCCCCATGGCTCAGGCTGCAGGACACGACATTAACTACATCTCCCTGGCGGGCGCCCTGCACGCCATAGGTCGCAACGGCGAGCGACCAGTTCCGCCGTTGAATCTGGTTGGCGACTTTGGCGGTGGCGGTATGCTGCTGGCCTACGGCATGGTCTGTGGACTTTTGGAAGCGACCAAGTCGAATCGGGGGCAGGTAATCGATGCGGCCATGATCGACGGCACTGCCGCACTGATGGCGATGTTCTATTCCATGTCCGCTAGCGGCGTTTTCGATACCGAGCGCGGCACCAACATGCTCGACGGCGGCGCGCATTTTTACGACACCTACGAAACAGCGGATGGCGAATACATCTCCATCGGTTCCATCGAGCCACAATTTTATGCTCTGTTGATGGAGAAGGCGGGGCTTGATGCTGATTATTTTCAGCCGCAAATGGATCGTGGCCGTTGGGGCGAGTTGAAAGCTAGGCTAACCGAAGTCTTTTTGACCAAAACCCAGGCGCAGTGGTGCGAGATCATGGAAGGCAGCGATGTGTGTTTCGCGCCGGTCCTAAATCTAATCGATGCCGCAGACCATCCTCACAATAAGGCCCGCAACAGTTATCAAACCGTGGGGGGCATGCTGCAGCAATCACCTGCACCGAGATTTTCTCGCACCCAAGCGGCCGATATCGTGCCACCAAGGGTGCCCGGTGAAGATACGGCTGCCGTACTGGCCGACTATGGTTTGACAGAAGAGGAAGTAGCCAACCTCACCAGCGCAGGGGTGGTGGCGGGTAAATGAGCTAGCTAAATTGAATCCCAAAACTCAGGCTTTGAGGCCGAACCGATGAGCAGCAAAACGATCCTTCTGCAAGACATGGCAATTGCCAACAATAGACCCTTCGTCTTGTTTGCAGGTTTGAATGTACTGGAGTCCCGAGATCTTGCCATGCAAGTGGCAGAGCATCATGTGAGCGTGACGCAAAAGCTGGGTATTCCCTACGTTTTTAAGGCGTCCTTTGATAAGGCGAACCGATCTTCTGTGCACTCCTATCGCGGCCCGGGCATGGAGGAAGGGCTGAAGATTTTTGCTGATATCAAGCAGGCATTTGACGTGCCAGTGATCACCGACGTGCATGAAATTTATCAGTGTCAGCCCGTAGCCGAGGTCTGCGATGTTATTCAGCTACCCGCTTTCTTGGCACGACAGACAGACCTGGTAGAGGCGATGGCAAAAACTGGCGCAGTGGTAAACATCAAAAAGCCGCAGTTTCTCAGTGCCGGCCAGATGGGCAACATCGTCGAAAAATTCGCCGAATGCGGTAATGAGAAAGTCATGCTTTGTGAACGCGGCAGTAGCTTTGGTTACGACAATCTGGTCGTCGATATGCTGGGTTTTCGTACGATGAAAGAGGTCAGCAGTGGTGCGCCACTTATCTTCGATGTCACTCATGCATTGCAGTGCCGGGACCCGATGGGGGCCGCTTCCGGTGGTCGTCGTCATCAGGTGGCAGAGTTGGGTCGGGCAGGTATGTCAGTTGGATTGGCGGGCTTGTTTTTGGAGGCGCATCCGGATCCAGACAATGCCAAGTGCGATGGCCCCAGTGCTTTGCCACTCGATAAGCTTGAACATTTTTTGACTGAGATGAAGGCTCTCGATGATTTAGTGAAAAGCTTTACCCCGCTGGATATTTGTTGAGGCGACCTTGTGCGCCCACGATGACTTATCGTTGGGTTATTAAAAAGTGCTGCAGACGCGTAGTTGTTGCTGCTCAGGGATAGTCTTAAACCGAAGTTGTCGGATAATTTTTTCGGATAGTCGTGAAAGTGCCGCTATTTTGCGGTTAAATGGCTGGGTCGGTGAGAGAGCAATAGCAAGGAAGACGCGATCGTCAGAAGTAAGGGGGCTGATGATCTAGTTGGACATCCGGTGATATTGCCGGTCACAGCAGTCTTATCCTAAAAAGAAAAATGCGAAAAAAAGGATACCTCAATGAGCGTAGAACTGTTAGATAACCCTCGATTTTACGGCTTCAGAGTCCGACGCCAAATCGACGGTAAAACCTACCAAGAATACTTTTCATTAAAAGAGAACAGCAAGCGCATGCGCGGCGCAAAAAAAGCCGAGGTGAAGACCTTGGCGGACGCGCGTGATGCCGAATTAAAAGTGCTGCAGCAGAAAAAGCGCGACAAAAACGATCGCGAGATAAACCTCGATGAAACCGGCCAAATTAAGGGTATTTTGTGTCGGATGAAGCGGGAGAAAAGTGGCACCCTGACGCCGGTCTTTCAAGTTGGGGTGATGTCGCGTGTACGCATGAAGATCGTCAACACCACGGTATCTATTCCAAAGCATGGGCGTGTAGAGGCTTGGCAGCGTGCAGTGGACTTTTATTGCGAGCATAAGAACATCGGCAAAAGAACCAAGACCTACAAGGAACTGATAGCGCGTTGCCCAAAACCAGCCCAGATTAAGCGTTACACCCAGCAATAGAAGCTACCCACCCAGTCGGATGCGACCGGTACAAGGGTTACCAGGCGCGCAGATCAGACTTAGACGCCGCCAAATGCTCTAGGTTTGTCCTGACTCACATAGCCGTCAGTTTGCTGAGCAAGCTGACGGTTTTTTTGTCTCTGGACAACGCGCAAACTAACTGCCGGCTGCAACAAAACAGGAGTCACCATGGCACCAGAGCGCTCTACTGAAACTTATGCTCAGGTATACAACAGATCCTTAACGGATCCAGAGGGATTTTGGGCTGACCAGGCAGCGGGTATTCCATGGATTGTCGCGCCAGAAAATATTCTGGATAAAGACCAAAATGGGGTGTGGCGTTGGTTCTCTGATGGCGTCTTAAATTCCTGCCATGTGGCATTGGACCAGCATGTGGCCGCCGGTCGTGGCGACCAGCCTGCGCTGATCTACGATTCGCCGGTGACCGGCGAGATTCAGCATTTCACTTACGCTCAGCTTCTTGAAAAAACGGCGGTCATTGCCGGTGGTCTCGTCGACCTTGGTGTAGGCAAGGGTGATGTGGTGGTCATTTACATGCCCATGGTGCCTGAGACCGTGGCTGCGATGCTGGCTTGCGCTCGAATAGGCGCGATCCACTCCGTTGTCTTCGGTGGTTTCGCCCCATCGGAACTGGCGATGCGAATTGATGACGCCAACCCAAGAGTGGTGTTTGCGGCCTCTTGCGGGATCGAAGTGGATCGAGTGATTGCGTATCAGCCTCTGTTGAACGAGGCCATAGATCTTGCCGAACACAAACCCGACCATGTGGTGATGCTGCAGCGCCAGCAGTGTGAAGCAACCTTGAGCATGCCGCGAGATATTGACTGGCACACTTGGGAGCGCCAAGCCTCACCAGTAGACTGCGTGCCCGTCAGTGCCACAGATCCTTTGTATGTGCTGTATACGTCAGGAACGACCGGTAAACCCAAGGGTATCGTGAGAGACAATGGGGGACATGCGGTGGCCCTGAACTACAGCATGAGAGCGGTATATGGCGTAGGTATAGGCGATGTCTACTGGGCAGCGTCGGATGTGGGTTGGGTGGTCGGCCATTCCTATATCGTTTACGGCCCTCTGTTCGCCGGCTGCACAACGGTTCTATATGAAGGTAAGCCCGTTAAAACGCCGGATGCCGGTGCATTTTGGCGGGTGCTGGCGGAACACAAGGTTAAGAGTTTTTTTGTGGCACCTACCGCTTTTCGGGCGATGCGCAAGGAAGACCCAGATTGTCAGCTGTTGCAGAAGTACGATATTTCAAACTTGGAATACCAGTTTGTCGCCGGCGAGCGTTTGGATCCACCCACCTATCACTGGCTCAAAGAGCACCTTCACGTGCCAGTGATTGATCATTGGTGGCAGACCGAAACCGGTTGGTCTATTTGCGCCAACATGGCAGGAATCGAACTGCTGGAGCCTAAGGCGGGCTCGTGCTCTCTCCCTGCGCCGGGCTGGGATTTACGTGTGCTAGACGCCCACGGGCAAGAAGTAGGACCAAATCAGGAAGGTGCAATTGTCATCAAAGCACCGCTACCGCCCAGTGCCTTTCCTACTGTGTGGAATGACCACCAGCGTTTTGAAGACAGTTATTGGAGTGAGTATCCCGGGTTTTATCTGACCGGTGATGGTGGCTATCGCGACGAAGACGGCTATGTTTTTGTGATGGGGCGAACGGACGATGTGATCAATGTGGCAGGACATCGGTTATCTACAGGCCGTATTGAAGAGGTTGTAGCGGAACACTCGGCCATCGCAGAATGTGCCGTCGTAGGCATCGCGGATGCAGAGAAAGGCCAAGTGCCAGTGGGTTTGCTGCTGATGAAGGATGGTGTCAATCTTGACCCAGAGACATTGCAGGCTGAGCTGGTGCAAGCAGTGCGCAATGCGGTAGGGCCGATCGCAAATTTCAAACGCGCCTTGGTGGTTGCAAGGTTGCCGAAGACGCGATCCGGTAAAATTCTCCGTCAGGTGATTCGAAAGATGATTGATGGTGAACGTTATATTGTGCCCTCAACCATTGACGATCCGGCCATTGTCGACGAGTTACACGAAACGCTGAGCAGCCAAGGATGGATAAAATAGCGTGATCATTATGCAAGGCAGTATCCCCATAAAGTCGGGCCAATTCGATCGTGCGCTCGCCATGGCCCATGATCTAATCGCGGCAGCACGCGGTGAGGCGGGCTGTATCACTTATGAGTTTTACCGAGGACTGTCAGATCCGGACACCCTGGTGGTATTTCAGGAGTGGGAATCCATGGATGCACTGATGGATCATCTGTCTTCGCCCCATGTGGAGTCCTTTTTGCGGAGACTGCCAGAAATCTCCGACGGCGGTATTACGACCCGCCGCTATCTTGTGCAGGACGTGGAAGAGGCCGAAGCAGTAGTGGTCGTCGAGCAACCCCCGATCATCCACTAGCGGTTAAGAGTCCGGATCTTCAGGCCTAGGTTCGTCGACTTCATAGGTGGCATTGAACTCACGTAGTTTACGTACGAACAATGCCGTAACACCGCACAGGCTGAGTGAAAAAAACAGCTCGGCGACTGCCCAATAGAAAAGCTCTGGATCAAATACGATGAGCACGCCGTGAATAAAATACAGCGTGCTGACCAGGCATAAAAAGAACATACCCTTTAGCTGGCCTCTCAAAGCGGCTGGCAGGCAAAGTAGCAGGGGCAGAATTTGCAGCACTAACCAAACCACGTTGGCACTGGGATCCGGCAAGGGTTCAATGAAAATCTGGCGCATGCCGGTCACGCCAACAAGTGATCCGATTAAAATAAACGTGAGAAAAAGCCAGCCCTGCATAACGCTATCCTATGATTGGTGGATGTAGAAACACTGAATCGTCTACTTGGCTTGCTGCAGACGCAGCGACACCTCGGCCAATTGTTTGCCTGCACTTAGCGCCAGTGCCGCTTCGTGTTCGGTAAGCGCTGCGCCGTCTGCATCGCCCTGCACATGAGTCACCCCGTAGGGTGTACCGCCGCTTTGGGTCTTGTTGAGTTCCGGCAGGCTATAGGGCAACCCCTGAATGAGCATGCCGTGATGAAGGAGCGGAATCATCATAGTGAGCAGGGTAGATTCCTGACCGCCATGCAGCGAACCGGTCGAGCAAAATACGCTGGCGGGTTTACCCACTAGGTGGTGGCCAGCCCAAAGATCAGCGGTGGTGTCGAGAAAGTACTTGAGCGGTGCTGCCATGTTGCCGAAGCGAGTAGCACTGCCCAGCGCCAGTCCGCTGCATCCAATCAAATCATCCTTGGTACAAAACACCGCCCCGTCGTCGGGAACGCTGGGGGCCGTTCGCTCACTGACGGCGCTAACGGGAGGCACCGTGCGTAACCGTGGCTCTATCCCGTCTACCTGATCAACCCCTCTGGCCATATGTAAGGCCAGGTTTTGTGTGCCTTCGGTACGCGAGTAATAGAGAATCAAAACATAGGGAAGACTCATAGCAGCTCCAAGACGTTTTCGGGCGGTCGGCCGATCACCGCATTGTCTGCGCAAACGACAATAGGACGCTCTAGCAAGACAGGATGCGTTGCGATCGCCTCAAGCAATGATGCGTCGCTGGGCTGTCCATCATTGAGACCCAGATCTTTAAAGGCCTGTTCCTTGCTGCGAATCATCGCCAAGGCTGGGGCGCCCAACTTTTGCTGCAGCGACTGTAGCTCACCGACAGACAAAGGTGACTTAAGGTATTCGACAATTTCTGGTTCAATGCCGCGCTCGTTAAGCATCGCTAAGGTTTGTCGAGATTTCGAACAGCGGGGATTGTGATAAATCGTATAGGTTGACATGGTCTTGCCACCTCAAAAGTGCAAAAGCGGATAGTGAGAAGCAGTATAGGTGCGACGTCCCTGCATTCACATCAAGAAGACGTCATAAGACTGAACATTTCGTGATACCAAGTATGTGCCGAATCTAATGATCATGCGGAAAACTCCAGGACACTCCTCTGGTCACCAGAAAGGACGCGCAAGCCTATTGTTTGTAGTGCTGTACGCCTTATTGATTTTGGCGGCTTGCACCGATAGTGCACCGAAGCATCCTCTGCGTCTCTTTGATGGCAACATCACAAGCCCGAGCCAGTGGCAGGGCCAATGGGTGTTGATCAATTATTGGGCAGACTGGTGCGGCCCCTGTCGTGAGGAGGTGCCGGAACTGAATCACCTAAATGATTCGACAGACGGCTTTAAGGTCCTGGGTGTGAATTATGATTACCTTGAAGGTGGTGAGCTGCAGGCATCCATCGATGCCTTAGGCATCACTTTCCCAACTCTGCTCGATGATCCTCAGAGTATTCTTGGATATGACGAAGCGACAGTGCTGCCAATGACGGTCTTAATAGCGCCGGATGGCGCGCTACATCGTGTGCTACTGGGCCCGCAAACAGCGCAGACACTGCAGGCAGCGAAAGCCGGCCCTGCGCAAGCAGCGCCGCAGATGTAGTGTGCAAGAACGTAAGCCGAGTCTGATGATGCGGTAGATCAGAGGATGCGGTGCCAGATCAGTGGGCTACCCAAGTCAATCGATGGCGTCCAACACTTGTTCGAGGGGAACTTCCGCCGCTTCTTCGTCACGACGTTTGCGATATTCCACCACGCCACTTTTCAGCCCGCGATCTCCAACAACGATTCGATGCGGAATGCCAATCAGGTCGGCTTCGGCAAACTTAACGCCAGGTCGCTCTGCCCGGTCGTCGAGCAGTACCTCGAGACCCTTATCGTTAGCCTGCTGATATAGGTTGTCAGCAGCTTCTCTAACAGCCTCTGATTTTTGCGCGTTCAGCGCAATGATATGAAGCTGGAAGGGTGCAAGGGGTTCTGGCCAGGTAATGCCGTTTTCGTCGTGGTTTTGCTCAATCACCGCCGCCACAAGTCGCGTTACCCCCATGCCGTAGCAGCCCATGATGGGCACCTGATTGTTGCCCTCGTGGTCGAGCACTGATGCCTGCATTGGTTCACTGTAAGAGCGGTCCAGCTGAAAAATGTGCCCGACTTCAATGCCGCGTAAAAACTGGATCTTACCTTCGCCATCTGGGGCGGAATCGCCCTCGACAACGTTGCGGACATCCACAATCTGCTCGGGCAGTAGCGATACATCTCTTTGCCAGTTCACACCGCGAAAATGCACACCATCCTCATTGGCACCGCAGACAAAATCCGCAATGCTCGCGGCGCTGGCGTCAACGTAAAAAGGAATGTTGCAGTCCACAGGCCCCAAAGACCCCACGCTAGCGCCCATGGCCATGGGAATGCGTTCTTCTGCGGCAAAGGTCAGCGGTGACGCCACCCCGGGCAGCTTGGCTGCCTTGATCTCATTGAGTTCATGATCGCCGCGCAAAATGATGGCAATAAGCGCGTCGTCCTCTTTACCTTCGACGATCAGTGTTTTGACATTCTGTGATGTCGGCAGACCCAGTTGAGTAGCTACCGCGTCAATAGTCTTCGCGTTAGGCGTATCGACCCGGCTCATAGTTTCTGCACCCAATGGAGCCGGCTCCGGTGCAAGCGCTGCGGCTTTTTCCAAATTGGCCGCATAGGTACCCGTATCGCTATAGGCAATGGTGTCCTCACCAGACTGGGCGAGCACATGAAACTCATGGGAATTGTCTCCGCCGATATTGCCCGTATCTGCCTGCACGGCGCGAAATTCCAGCTCCATCCGGGTCAGGATGCGTTCATAGCAGCGATACATCTCCTGGTAGGTTGCGTCGAAGCTGGCTTGGTCTAAATGAAAGGAATATGCGTCCTTCATTGTGAATTCCCGCGCGCGCATGACGCCGAATCGGGGTCTGCGTTCATCGCGAAACTTGGTTTGAATCTGATAAAAGTTGACGGGCAATTGGCGATAGCTATGCACCTCACGCCGAAATAGATCGGTGATGACCTCCTCATGGGTTGGGCCCAAACAAAAATCGCGCTCATGACGGTCATGCATACGCAGCATCTCATCGCCCATTTTTTGCCAGCGCCCAGTTTCCATCCACAGCTCTGCGGGCTGAACCACCGGCATGGATACCTCTTGAGCACCGCTACGGTTCATTTCCTCGCGGATGATATTTTCAATATTGCGAAGCACCCGCAGCCCGAGGGGCAGCCAAGTATAAAGACCGCTGGCAAGCTGACGAATCATGCCCGCGCGCAGCATCAGTTTATGGCTAATGACATCTGCGTCGGCAGGATCTTCTTTGAGGGTAGGAAGCAACAGTAGGGATTGGCGCATATTGAATATCGGATGTGTGCGTTGAAAGTGATCGCATTAGACACAAAGCCGCCGGTTTACCACAAGCATCATCTGCCTCTGGTCGGTAGCAGATTGTTGGGGGTCAAAAACCTCAGGCAAAAAAAAGCCGACCCCGAATCACTTCTGAGGTCGGCTTCGCAGCAAGTTTGATCCCTAGGCGATCATATCCTTGAGCTTTTTAAGTGCCGTTACGCGAACGCGGGTGGTCGCTGGCTTGGCAGGAATAACGATTTCCTCGCCTGTGGCAGGGTTGCGGCCCATGCGTTTTTTCGTTGCAGGGCGCTTCGCTGCTTTGATCTTGAGCAAGCCTGGCAGCGTGAACTCGCCGACAGAGCGTTTGCGGATGTGTCGCTCAATGACGGATTCAAGTTCGTCCATCACAGAGTTCACCTGAGCGCGAGACAGGTTAGTGTTTGTTGCAATTTCGTTAAGTATAGCGGTCTTGGTCATCTTAGCTTTGATGCCAGGTGCCTTCTTTACGGGCGCCTTTGGTGCTGCTGCCTTTTTGGCAGGAGCTTTCTTTACGGCAGCCTTCTTTGCGGGTGCCTTTTTTGCAGGTGCTTTTTTTGCAGGAGCTTTTTTTGCAGCCGCTTTCTTTGCAGGTGCTTTCTTTTGCGTAGCCATATCGTTGGTCCTATTTCCTAAAATTAAACAGCGCAATTCCACTCATGCCTAGTTACGAATTGCCGAAGCGATTTCATTACTGGGCGCGGGGTTTTGCCGCGTTCCTATCTCTTAGTGCCCTCTAGCTATCAGCAGAAAGTTAGCAGACCGATGCCCAGCCATTTTCCGCAACGCCAAATGTGCACCAGTTCCCGGAAGTAACACATGAAAATCGTTGGTAGGTTTTGCGTATTCTACGCATAGCCACAACACCCTCCATCTAATACCCCCGTTGCTCGAGCGAGTCGGACATGGTGAGTCCGGGCTCGCTTGATGCGCGGAATTGAAACACTCTGGCGTCTAAGGTCGCACAAAGTATCCGTGCTATTTCCTTGGAAATAACGGCGGTTTTATAGCCGATCAAAAACAGGTAGGCAACAAAAAAGGGCTAAATCACTGTATTTTTGCAGCTTTTTTTACGATCATGCGCGACCTTTAAGCAAATACAAAAGAGTCTGAGTAAAAAAAGATGCCCATATACGAGTATCGCTGTGAAAATTGCGGCCACGAACTTGAGGCCGTGCAGAAAATCAGTGATAGCCCACTGGTGAAATGCCCGAAGTGCGACGCCGACGCGTTGAAGAAGAGAATCTCCGCAGCGGGGTTTCGCCTAAAGGGTGGCGGTTGGTACGAGACAGATTTCAAATCAGGCAAAAAAAAGAACGTATCGGGGAGCGAAAACTCTAGCAGTTCGACAAGTTCCTCAAACAGCAGTAGCGATAGCTAGTGCCACAATAACGTCTGCTTCATACAACCAAGCTAATCGTTATTAGCAAATTTATTAAGGGTACGGCCATGCGCAGCCACTATTGTGGAGATCTGAGAGCCTCAGAATCCGGTCAAGAAGTCGAGATTTATGGTTGGGTGCATCGCCGACGCGATCACGGTGGCGTGATATTCCTCGACGTGCGTGATCGCACCGGGGTGCTTCAGGTGGTATTTGACCCAGACGAAGAGGAGAGCTTCGCCCTGGCAGATTCAGTGCGCAATGAGTATGTGCTGATGGCCAAGGGCAAAGTGCGGCCGCGTCCCGAAGGAACCGTGAATTCAGAAATGCCCACCGGCGAGGTGGAGGTGTTGGGCAAGGAACTTAAAATCCTCAATGCTGCCAAGACACCGCCATTCCAATTAGACGAGTACTCTGAAGCTGGAGAAGATATAAGACTGCGCTACCGCTATATGGACCTCAGGCGTCCTGAGATGCAGCAGCGAATGCAGGCTCGTGCACGTATTACCAGCGCAGTTCGCTCGTATTTGGAAGAGCACGGCTTTTGGGATATCGAAACACCCACTTTGAGTCGAGCCACTCCAGAGGGTGCCAGGGACTACTTGGTACCAAGTCGAACACACCCCGGCGAGTTCTTTGCCTTGCCGCAGTCACCCCAAGTCTACAAGCAGCTTTTGATGATGTCGGGTATGGATAAGTACTATCAAATTGCGCGTTGTTATCGTGACGAGGACTTGCGTGCAGACCGCCAGCCCGAGTTCACCCAAATCGACATAGAAGCTTCCTTTATCAATCAAGCAGACATTATGTCGCTCACTGAAGGCATGCTGCGTGCTGTGTTCTCCTCCGTGATCCAGGTCGAGCTGCCCGAATTTCCAGTCCTAATCTGGGCCGATGCCATGCGTGACTACGGCAGTGATCGTCCGGATTTGCGCAATCCCCTGCGGTTAGTTGATGCGGCAGACCTCTTCGCCAACGTAGAGTTCAAGGTTTTCAATGGCCCGGCCAACGATCCCAAGGGGCGTGTGGTCGCTCTCAGAGCGCCAGGTGCTGCGACGCTGTCTCGCAAGATGATCGACGACTATACCGCTTTCGTCGCCCGCTACGGTGCCAAGGGGTTGGCCTACATCAAGGTCAACGATTTGGCCGACGGCATGGAAGGTTTGCAGTCGCCGATTTTGAAGTTCATTCCCGAGGAGGTGGTGAGCGCAGTACTAGAGCGAGTCGGTGCACAAACCGGTGATCTGGTGTTCTTCGGGGCGGATAGCGCCAAAGTCGTCAACGATGCGATGGGGGCCCTACGCGGTGAGTTGGGTAGAGACTTGGGTCTGCTAGATGGCGATTACCGGCCTTGCTGGGTGGTAGATTGGCCCATGTTCTCTCAAGATCGAGACGGGTCTTTCAGCGCAGAGCATCACCCCTTTACGCGGCCAACATGTTCACCTGCAGAGTTATTGGCGGACCCTGCATCCGCGCAGGCGGCTGCCTACGACGTCGTGCTGAACGGCTACGAACTCGGTGGAGGCTCGCTGCGAATTCATGACAACGAAATGCAAAAGGCCGTATTCGACGTGCTGCGCATGGATGAGGCCGGTCAGTCGAAATTCAGCTTTTTGCTTGATGCACTGCAGTATGGCTGCCCACCACACGGTGGCATCGCGCTGGGTATGGATCGCTTAGTGATGTTGATGACCGAAACTCAATCCATTCGTGACGTCATTGCGTTTCCAAAAACTCAGAGTGCTGCCTGTGTGATGATGGCAGCGCCGGGTGCGGTAGAGGATCAACAGCTAAAAGACTTACACATACGTCTGCGCGGACCTGCGAATGTAGTCGCAGCAGAGGCCGGTGATAGCGCGGCGGAGTAATACCAACCGCGCCGAAGCATGTAGAGAACGGGAAGAGGGATATGGCAGGACACAGTAAGTGGGCGAATATCAAACACCGAAAAGCTGCCCAGGATAAAAAACGCGGCAAGCTCTATACCAAACTGATCCGAGAAATCACCGTCGCTGCACGCTTGGGTGGTGGAGTCGTCGACGACAATCCGAGGCTGCGCGCGGCAGTAGACAAGGCGCTTGGAGCCAATATGCCCAAGGACACCATCGAGCGAGCCGTTGCTCGAGGTGCAGGGGGCGGTGAAGGCAATGATGTTGAAGAGTTGGTGTATGAAGGATACGCAAGCGGTGGCGTAGCGATCCTAGTCGAGGCCATGACCGACAATCGCAATCGAACGGTTGCCGAGGTGCGTCATGCATTCAACAAATACGGCGGCAATCTCGGTACGGACGGTTCTGTGGCCTATCTGTTTACCCGTCAGGGAGTGATCAGCTTTGCGCCCGGCACAGACGAGGAAGCTCTGATGGATATCGCTCTAGAGGCGGGTGCTGAGGATATTGAGGGCGACGATGAGGGCGCCATTACGGTGACCGCGCCCTGGGAGACGCTGAATCAGGTCGTTACTGAGCTTACCGAAGCAGGCTATGAACCAGACCACTCAGAAGTCACGATGGTTTCCTCAAACACAAGCCCCTGTGATACCGAGCAGGCGCGCAAGGTGCTGACGCTGATCGATGCCCTAGAAGACCTCGATGACGTTCAAGAGGTCTACAGTAATGGTGAGTTTCCCGACGATGCCTACGAATAGCGTGTTCTGCCGGATCGCCTAGGGATGCCCAGCCCACCGTTTCGCGTGCTAGGGATCGACCCAGGTTCACGATCTACCGGTTATGGGGTGCTCGAAATTTCTAACCGCCGGGTGCACTACGTCGCCAGCGGCTGCATCAGCGCACAAGAGGGCGAGCTGCCAAATCGATTGGGCACGATCTTTCGCGGTGTTACTCAAATCATTGCTGAGTTTGCACCATCGACCATGGCCATAGAGTCCGTCTTTATGGCGAAAAATGCCGCCTCTGCCCTGAAACTCGGTCAAGCTCGAGGGGTGGCTATTGCGGCAGGTGTTGCTCGTGAGCTGCCAGTGTTTGAGTATGCGGCGCGGCAGGTGAAGCAGGCGGTTGTGGGCACTGGGAGGGCCAATAAAGAGCAGGTGGCTCATATGGTGCGGGTTTTGCTGCAGTTGCCCGGTACTCCTAAGGCGGATGCGGCAGACGCCCTTGCGATTGCTCTGTGCCACGTCAATACTGCGGCGCTGAGTGAAACCTAGACCACAACCAAAGGGCCCCTCATTTGATTGGCAGGCTGACCGGAAACCTCGCCTTGATAGAAGGCAATTTACTGCTGCTGGATGTTGCGGGAGTTGGCTATGAAGTGGAGGTGAGCGCATCGGTGCTGGCATCGAGTCCCCAAATCGGTGCATCAATGACACTGTTTACTCACTTTGTCGTTCGTGAAGAAGCGCAGCTGCTGTTTGGATTTGCAGACCAAAGAGAGCGAGACTTGTTTCGTACCTACATTCGTATCAATGGTGTCGGTCCTAAGATGGCCTTGGCGCTGATCAGCTCGATCAATCCCGCTGCGCTGGTTAGTGCTGTGCAAGCCAATGAGGTAGGCGCACTGACCAAGGTGCCCGGGGTGGGTAAGAAAACCGCCGAACGGCTGATGGTGGAACTCAAGTCTCGGCTCGATGTCCTGATGCCGGACGGCATTTCGTCGGTGGTCAGTGCCGTCGGCTCTGCGGATTCTGTGGCCGGCCGAGAAGCCGAGGATGCTCTGATCGCACTAGGCTACAAACCCAACCAAGCGGCCGAGGCGGTGCACCGGGCGCAGCAGGCACTGGCAGACGAACCCGCAGGCACAGAACAACTCGTGACCTGGGTACTGCGTAGCATGGGGAGGGCGAGCTAGTGGCGATTGAGCCAGATCGGTTTGTCTCAGGTGTTCAAGACAGCAGCGATGCCGGGTTTGACCGCGCCCTGCGGCCGGTGCGGCTCGATGAATACATTGGCCAAAGTGCTGTCAAAGAGCAGATGTCCATTTTTATCGAGGCCGCGAAAAATCGCCGCGAAGCGCTGGACCATACGTTGATATTTGGCCCGCCGGGGCTTGGTAAAACTACCCTTGCAAACATCATGGCAAAGGAGATGGGCGCAGCGCTTAAATCGACCTCAGGGCCAGTGCTTGAAAAAGCCGGTGACCTAGCCGCCATGCTGAGCAATCTCGATGC